>ERZ772772.22-NODE-22-length-90413-cov-10.672979_pt1 | contig 90413 bp, 79 predicted proteins | sample MGYA00511484_ERZ772772 | MGnify/ENA primary metagenome ERZ772772 (study PRJEB29015, sample SAMEA2737913) | human oral metagenome | biome: human oral; feature: human-associated habitat; material: dental | place: China | collected 2088 ... | reverse complement strand
CTTCGAGAAGTGGTCAAGTACGCTCCGAGTCTGCCTGATGGCAGACTTCTGCGCTCTATTTCTTTTCGGTAATGGAGTTGTAGAGCGGAACGAGGCTTTCCTTCCCGCCCATATAGGGGCGGAGAGGTGCGGGAATCCTGACGGAGCCGTCCGCCCGGATCAGGTTCTCGAGGAAGGCGATCAGCATGCGGGGAGGCGCCACACAGGTATTGTTCAAGGTGAAGGGAAGGTGGAGCTTTCCGTCCGCTCCCCTCACGCGGATCTTCAGTCTTCTCGCCTGCGCATCCCCCAGGTTGGAGCAGGAGCCCACCTCGAAATACTTCTTCTGTCTCGGGGACCAGGCCTCGACATCGCAGGACTTGACCTTCAGATCGGCGAGGTCCCCGGAGCAGCATTCCAGGGTCCTGACGGGGATCTCCAGAGAGCGGAAGAAGTCGACGGTATTCTTCCAGAGTTTCCCGTACCAGAGCATCGCATCCTCCGGCTCGCAGACTACGATCATCTCCTGCTTCTCAAACTGGTGGATCCGGTAGACACCTCGTTCCTCGATCCCGTGCGCCCCCTTCTCCTTCCGAAAGCAGGGAGAATAGGAGCTCAGCGTCAGAGGAAGCTTTTCCGCCGGGAGGATCTCATCGATGAATCTCCCGATCATGGAGTGCTCGGAGGTCCCGATGAGGTAGAGATCCTCTCCCTCGATCTTATACATCATGGCATCCATCTCCGCAAAGGACATGACACCGTCCACCACCCGGGAGCGGATCATATAAGGGGGGATAACATAGGTAAAGCCGCGGTCGATCATGAAATCTCTCGCATAGCTCAGAATCGCGGAATGGAGGCGGGCGATGTCCCCGATCAGATAGTAAAATCCGTTTCCGGCCACTCTTCCCGCCGCGTCGAGGTCGATGCCTCCGAAGCTCTGCATGATGTCGCTGTGGTAGGGGATCTCAAAGTCCGGGACCACAGGCTCCCCGAAGCGCTCATTTTCCACATTAAAGCTGTCGTCCCTTCCGATCGGAACGGAGGGATCGATCATGTTCGGGATGACCATCATCCTCTTATGAATCTCATCCTGGAGCTTCGGCTCCTCGGCCTCGAGCTCGGACAGTCTCCCGGAGAAGTCTGCGACCTCGGCCCGGGCCTTTTCGGCCTCCTCCTTCTTCCCCGCTGCCATCAAAGCGCCGATCTGCTTCGAGACCTGGTTCTTCCTGGCCCGGAGCTCATCCGCCTCCTGCTGAATCTTTCTGGCCTCTGCATCCAGGCGGATCACCTCATCCACAAGCAGCAGCTTCTCCTCCTGAAACTTCTTTTGGATGTTTTCCTTCACAAGCTCCGGATGCTCCCTCACGAACCTGATATCCAGCATCTCTGATTTCTCCTCTCTTTCCCCATTTCCGCATCATGCCCTGTCCTGCCTCCGCGCCCAAGGGGGGCGAAGCTTCGGCACAGGAAATATAATATCACTGATCCTTAAAATTGTCATCGTTCCCATCGCGCTCATCTCCCCGGATGCCGCTCTCCCCCAGGCGGAGAAGCTCCTCAAAGAGAACGCCGCGAAGAGGGGGTTCTTCCCCCTCCTCCGAGCGCTTGATGCATCTTCTGATAAAATCCGCTGAAAGCAATGCGCTCTCGATAAGGCTGCTCCCGGAAAGGCGGCTCCCGGCGGCGATCGCCGAAAAGAGATCTCCGGTCCCGGGTCTCCCCTCCCCGACCCGCTCCCCGTAAAGGAGCGTGAGCTCCCCTTTCTGATAGACCGCATTCAGAATGCTCTTCTCCTGTTCGATCCCGGTGATGATGAGCCCCTTTCCCTCCGGAGAGAGCCGCTCGCAGAGCGGCCTGAGAAGCTCCTCCGCCCTTTTCCTCCCGGAATCAAAGGAGGAGCCGCTCTCCCACAAATCTTTCGAGAGAGAGGGATAATCGAAATCCCCGAGAAAGCAGGCCTCCGTGAGATTCGGAAAGGCGAGCTCGGAGCTTTTCAGGAGCGCGCGCATGGAGGGGATGCGCTCCTCCCCCATGTTCTGATACCAGCGCCCGTGATCCGCCATGACCGGGTCCAGAAAACAGCGGGTCCCTGGATGCTCTCTGAGATAGGAGAGGAGCGCCTCTGCCTCTCCGCTGTCCCAGAGATATCCCAAAAGCAGAGCGTCAAAGCGAAAGCCCTGCCTGTCCCAGGCTGAAAGGGCTCTTTGAAAAAAATCCGAAAGCCCCTCCGCCTCCGCCCCGGAAAAACCAGTGTGGCTGCTGAGCACCGCCGTCGGGAGAGGGGAGGCCTCGATTCCGAGTGCCGAAAGGACGGGGAGCTGTACCGCGATCGAGCATCTCCCGACCGCACTGAGATCATTGCAAAGCGCCAGATGTATCATCTTCTCGAAAGCTCCTCCAGGAAGCCCCTCGTATTCTCCGAAATCCTTTCCTTCGGCCGGAAAATGGAGGATCCCACGACCAGAAAGTCCGCCCCGGCATCGAGGATGGAGGGGAGATTTTCCATCGTCACGCCCCCGTCGATCCCGATCTGATAGGCTCCTCCGCTCTCCCTCCTGATCGCGGCAAGCTCCCTTATCTTATCGAGAGTGTAGGGGATCAGCTTCTGCCCCCCGAAACCGGGGTTCACCGACATGATGAGCACAAGGTCGAGCAGGGAATCGAGCCCTCCGGAAAGAAGGACGGAGGAGAGCGGAGTTGCGGGATTCAGAGCGAGGCCGGCCTGCATTCCGAGCTCCCGGATCCGGTTTAAACTGCGGTCCAGATGCCTCGCCGCTTCGGAGTGAATCGTTACCCTGTCCGCCCCGGCGTTCTTCATATCCTCCAGATAGCGGATGGGCTCCTCCACCATCATATGCACATCGAAAAAGCTCTGACTTCGCTTCCTGAGAGAGCGGATGATCGGAGCGCCGAAGGAGATATTCGGCACAAAGCTTCCGTCCATCACATCGAAGTGGACAAAGCGCACGCCCGCCCGCTCCGCTTTCGAGAGCTCCTCCCAGAGCTCCGAAAAATCCGCTGCAAGGAGCGAGGGAGCCAGTGTATATTTCATGAATTCTCCTTCCTCAGCCATGCCTCTCCTCCTGATCCCGTAGCTCCCGATAGAGCTGACGATAGCTCTCATAGCGCTCCCGCGGGATTTCGCCCTCCGAAAGCGCCCTCTTCACGCGGCAGTCCCGCAGGGGCTCCCCGATATGGACACAGCTTTTGTAGCGGCACTCCCCCCGGAATTTTTCAAATTCCGGATAAAAATAGCGGAGGTGCTCCGCCTCGATCCCGGAGACGTAGAGGGAGCTGAAGCCCGGTGTGTCCATGACATAGCTCTCCTCATCCAGATAGAAAAACTCCGTATGCCTCGTCGTATTTTTCCCCCTCCGGATCTTCCGGGAGAGCTCCCCGGTCTCCATCCGCGCCTCCGGATGGATCAGATTGATGAGGGAGGATTTTCCGACGCCGGAGGGGCCGGAGAGGACAGAGCTCTTTCCGCGAAAGAGGGAGAGAAGCTCCTCCCGGCAGTCCGCCCTCCGCACACTCAGGAGCCGGACGGAATAGGAGGCTCCCTCATAGATTCTCTGAAGCTCCAGGGCTCTCTCCCTCTCCTCCTCTGTCACAAGGAGATCCGCCTTGTTGAAGAGGATCCGGACCGGAATCTCCTGCATTTCCATATGGATGAGGAAACGGTCCAGAAGCGGCAGACTCGGGGAAGGGTCCCGGAGCGAGAAGAGGACGACGGCCTGATCCACATTGCTGACCTCCGGGCGAAGCAGCTGATTCTTCCTCCGGAGGATCCGGATCAGATTCCCGCTCCTCTCCCTATCGGAATTCTGCACGGGCGAAAGCTCCACCTCGTCTCCGACGAGCGGCTTTTCCCTCCGGTTTCGAAAAATTCCCTTCGCCCGGCACTCAAAATCCCCTTCGCCGGTGTGGACATAATAGAAGCCGCCGATTCCTTTTATGATTTTACCCCGGAGTATCATGTTCCGGACTCCGGGCGGAAGCTCACATTGTACTGTGCGAGCACGCTGTCCTTCTCCGCATCCACCACCTCCACGATACCGCTCGATACGCCGTCCGCTCCCCGGATCTTGGAAAATACCAGCTGAAGCTCCGTCCCCAGAGTATAGGATCTCGCGCTCTGGAGCGTCGTATAGCGGCTCTCTCCGTTGATATCCTGCCGAAGATAGACCGTGACCATCATCGTATCGCTGACGCCCGGTCCGCCGGAGCCGATGCGGAGCGTCTGATTCAGACTTCCGTACCAGTGGCCGCTCTGCGCCTTCTGGCTGCTCCCCGTCCCCTCCGTGCTCTCCGCGCTTTCGGCGCCGCTCAGCTTCAGATCGATCTTTCCTCCCCGCTCCAGTATGTCCCCGGCTTCGGGATTTTGCTCAATGACCACTCCGGTCGGGGTATCCGGATCCTCCTCATAGCTGATCTCTCCCAGCTGGAAGCCCGCGGACTTCAGATTCCGGACGGCATCCTCCTCCCTGCTCCCGACGAGGTCCGGGACACTGATGGGCGCTCTCTCCGAGCCCCTGCTCACAGTGAGGATCAGCTCTCCGGAGCCCGCCGTGCTCGCCTTGCTGCTGCTGATGAGACAGCCCTCCGCCACCGTCTCCGAGAATTCCTCCTTCTTCGTGAAGGGAATCTTTCTGGCATTGAGCTCCTTCTGCACCTCGGAGAAGCGCATCTTATGGAGCTTTGTGAGGTCCTCCGGATGCTGCGCATCGTAGAAATAGATGGTCTCCGGTCCCGCGGAGACGATGACCGTGATGCTGTCCCCCGCTCGGTAGCTTCCGTCCGGATAACTGATGATGACGCCCTCCCGGTAGCTGTCGGAATACTCCTTCTCCCCCTCCCGGAACTTAAGCTGATACTCCCGCATATATTCCGTGGCCTCCGGGATCGTCTTTCCGATGATGTCCGGAAGTCTGGTCTCCAAGGCGGAGATCGTGATATTCAGGCTGGACTCCGGGCTCTTCGTGCTGCTCTCCTGGGAAGTCGTCGTCTCCCCGCCTCTCAGCTCCCGCCCCGCCTTGATAAAGCGAAAGATCCTGCTCCCGATAAAGAGGAGGAGCACGGCGATGAGCAGCATGACGGCGAACGCGATCCCCCGGGAGAGCTCGGAGAAGCCGCGCTCCACTCCGCCGCGCTTTCCCTTTTCCTCTCTTTCTGCATCCATCTCAGCGCGCTTTCCCTCCGGATCCGAGAGCGCCGCCCGGAGGTCCTCCCCGAGCTCCGAAATATGCTGATAGCGGAGAGAGGGCTTTTTCTGCATGCAGGTAAAGACCGCCCGGTCCAAAGCCGGCGAAACATCGGGTACGATGGAGGAGACTCTGGGGATGGGGTCCTCCATATGGGAGAAGACGACCGCGACCGAGGTCTCCCCGTCATAGGGCACCCTCCCGGTCAGCATCTCATAGAGGGTACAGCCGAAGGAGTAGATATCGGATCTCTCATCCGCGGCCCCGGACCTCGCCTGCTCCGGAGAGATATAGTGGACAGAGCCCATCACGGTCGCATTGACGGTCTGCTGGCTGGCCGCTCTCGCGATGCCGAAATCCGCGATCTTTACCGTGCCCGCCGAGCTCACCATCATGTTCTGCGGCTTGATGTCCCTGTGGACGATCCCCAGGCGGTGGGCCTGCTCCATGCCGTCGATCAGCTGGAGAGCGATGCGGATCGTCTCCCGGTCGGAGAGGCGCCCCTTCTTCTTGATATACTGCTTCAGCGTGATGCCCTCCACAAGCTCCATCACGATGTAATGGATCCTGTGCTCCTCATCGTCCACGACATCATAGGCGGAGACGATATTCGGATGATTCAGGCTGGCCGCCGCCTGCGCCTCCCTCTGGAATTTCCGGATGAACTCCCGGTCCTCGCAGTATTCCTCCTTCAAAAGCTTCAGTGCCACCAATCTCCCCATCTTCCGGTCCTCGGCCCGGTAGACATAGCTCATGCCGCCCTGGCCGACGAGAGAGAGGATGCGGTATCTTCCGCTCAGAATCTCTCCTTCTTTCAGAATCATGCTCCGCCCTCCCCCTGGAAAGCATCAATGAGGATCACGCCGATATTGTCTCTCCCCCCATTGATATTCGCCATATCGATGAGCGCCTGCCCCCTCTCCTCCACAGGGGAAGCATCCCGCACGATATTAAGGATGCTCTCATTGTCCACCATATTGCTGAGCCCGTCCGAGCACAGAAGGAGAGAATCCCCCTCCATCAGATTCACTTCGAAGAAATCGGCCTCGACGCTGCTCTCCGTCCCGACCGCGCGCGTGATGATATTCCGGGCCCTCAGATAGTCCGGAGAGCCGCGGCGCATGAGTCCTCTCTCACACATTTCCTCCACATAGCTGTGGTCGTGGGTGATCTGACGGATGCCGCTCCCGCGGATCAGGTAGGCGCGGGAATCTCCGATATTGGAGATCGTAAGGAGCTTTCCCTCGATGACGGCGGATACCAGGGTGGATCCCATCCCCCGGAGCTCATCGTTCTCCGAGGAGAGACGAAAAAGCTCCGCATTGACCCTGCGGATCCCTCTCTCCAGGAGGCGAACCGTCGGCCCCTCCTCCGCGCTCTCAAGATACTTATGGAGCTCCTCCACGAGGAAGCGGGAGGCATAGTCCCCCGCCCTGTGTCCCCCCATGCCGTCCGCAAGGAGAAAGAGATTCGGAAGCTTCCCCACTGCTTCTTTGCTGGCAAAGACATAGTCCTGATTCAACTGCCGTCTCCGGCCCTGATCCGTCTTCGAAAAGAATTCCATCAAACTCTCCTATTCGCGCTCCCGCCTCTCCTCTGTTTCGATGGCATAAAGCGAAAGCTCCGCTTCCCCTCCCGCCTTGATCCCCCGGGCACAGGGCAGCTTCACTCCGCTTCTCCTCTCCCGCATCCTGTATCCATGCTAATTCGTTCCGCTCCGCTTCTCCCCGAGATAATCCCGGCGGAGCTGCCCGCAGGCCCCGGAGATGTCCGCTCCCATCTCGCGGCGGATCGTTGCGGAAATGCCGTTCTTCTCTAGGACATGCTGAAAATCCTCTATCCTCTTTCGCTCCGGCCTCTCCCAGCTCCTCTCCCGGATCGGATTCACCGGGATCAGATTCACATGGAGGGGAAAGCCCTTCTGCTGCCCCGCAGAGCCCTCTCCCCCATCCCGAAGCTTTTTGAGGAGGGAAGAGAGAGCCTCCGCCTCCTCTCTCGTGTCATTGAGATCCCGGACGACAGAATACTCGAAGCTCACCCTCCTCCCCGTCCTCTCGAAGTAATGCCGCACCGCGGGCAGAAGCTCTGAGAGAGGATAGCGGGCTGCGATCGGCATGAGCCTTCGCCGGATCTCATCATTTGGCGCGTGGAGACTCAAGGCCAGCGTGAGCTGGAAGCCCTCCTCCGAGAGCCGGAAAAGCTCCGGCACGAGACCGCAGGTCGAGACCGTAAGATTCCTCTGGGAGAGATGAAGCCCCCTCTCATCCGAGATCATCCGCACGAATTTCGTGAGGTTCTCATAGTTGTCCAGAGGCTCCCCGGATCCCATGACGACCACATTGCTGATCCTCTCCCCTAAAAGGCGCTGAATCTGGTAGACCTGAGTGAGCATCTCCGCGGCACTCAGATTCCGGGCAAGTCCCTCCAGAGTAGAGGCGCAGAAGCGGCAGCCCATGCGGCAGCCCACCTGACTGGAAATGCAGACGGTATTGCCGTGGCGGTAGCGCATAAAGACCGATTCAATGATATGGCCGTCCTCCAGGCGGAAGATGAACTTCCTGGTTCCGTCCAGACTGGAGGAAAGGATTCTGACAGGCTCCGGGAGGAAGAGACGGAAATGCTCCCTGAGCTTCTCTCGAAGGGGGAGGCTCAGATTCGACATCTCATCAAAGGAGGCGCAGAGCCTTTCATGCAGCCAGCTGTAGATCTGCTCCGCCCGAAAGGGCTTCTCGGAGAGCTCCCTCATCTTTTCCCGAAGCTCCGGCAGATTCAGTTCCCGTATCTCCTGCATTCAGACCTCCTTCTCCTCCCTTCGGCGAAACTCCGCGATATAGAAGCCGTCCGAGGGCTGCCCCGGGAGAAACTTCCTCTCGGAGAGAAGCGTGAAGGCGAAGTGCTCCAGGATATAATCCCGGTTCTCCTCATTTTCCGCGCGGCTCAGCGTGCAGGTGGAGTAGATGAGGCGCCCCCCCGGCTTCACATAGCTCTGCGAGCAGTCCAGAATCTCCCTTTGCAGCCTCTGCAGTTCCAGGATCCTCTCCGGCCCCGCGGAGAAACGGATGTCCGGCTTTTTATGGAGGACGCCGAGCCCTGAGCAGGGGAGATCACAGAGCAGAAGATCCGCCCTCCCTCTCCCAGAAGAATCCGTGAGAGAAGGGTCCGGCCTTCTCGCATCCCAGAGCTTCGCCTTGATATTTTTAAGATGCAGCCTTTCGATATTTTCCTCGATGAGACGGATCTTTTCCTCTGTGATATCCCGGGCATCGACTCTCCCGCTCCCCCTGAGAAGCTCCGCGACATGGCAGCATTTCCCGCCGGGGGAGGCGCAGACATCGACGACGAACTCCCCTCCCGCCGGGGAAGCGAGGAGACCGACCTGCTGGGAGGAATAATCCTGTATCGTCATCTCCCCGCTTCGAAAGGCCTCCTCCTCAGAGAGATTTCCGGAGCGTCTTACGCAGCTTCCGTCCCGAAAGCGCACGTAATTTCCATGCTCCTCCGAGAGAAAGTAGGCGGCCATCCTCTCCGTCTCCTCCCTCCCGTACTCGGAGAGCAGAAAGCGATAGAGCCATTCCGGGAGGCTGAAGCGCACATATTCCGGGATCTCCCCCTCCTCCCGGAGCAAGCGCAGGATCGATTCCTTCTCTCCCGAAATCCTCCGAAGAACGGCGTTTACGAAGGAGGAGAGTCCGGAGAGCCCCCGCCGATGGCTGAGCTTTACGCTCTCATTGACCGCCGCGCTGTCCGGCACCCGGTCTGAAAACAGGATCTGGAAGCTCCCCATCCGAAGCAGCGTGCGAAGGAGAGGCCTCATTTTCTTCACCTTGCAACGGGAACAGCGGTCCAGAAAATAATCCAGCGTCACAGATCGCTCCACTGTCCCGTTCACAAGTCTTGTGAGGAAGGCCCGGTCCCGCTCCGGCATGGCTTTATGCTTCGAGAGCTCCTCCCGAAGCGCGATATGGGAATGCTTCCCCTTCTCAAAAATATCAAAGAGGATCGAGAGTGCCGTATTCCTTGGATCCTCCGAGTCCCGAGTCCTCTCTCCTCTCATCCTCTTTCCTCCCTCTCCCATTCTCTCAGTCCCTTCTGTCCCTGTTTCTCGACAGGATCAAAAGCCGGAGAAGCTGAAGGAGGGAGGATGCCGCCGCCGCGACATAGGTGAGGGCCGCCGCCGTGAGGACAGCCTTCACGCCGCGAAGCTCCGTCTCCGAAAGGATATGATTTTCCCTCAAGGTCTTCACCGCCCGCCGGGAGGCATCAAACTCCACCGGGAGCGTGATGATCTGAAAGGAGATCGCGATGATGAAGGCGAGGATTCCGAATTGGATGAGCGGCGTAAGCCCGATCAGAAAGCCAAAGAGGATGAGCGGGATCGAGATCCGGGACATGAAAGCGCAGAGCGGACTGATCGTTCTCGTAAGAATCAGGGGATAAAAGCCGACCGCATCCTGAATCGCGTGCCCGCACTCGTGTGCGGCGACACCGATCGCCGCGATGGAGCCGGAGTGCCTCGTGGAATCGGACAGATTTAAAATCTTCTGCGACGGTACATAATTGTCCGTGAGGTCCCCGGGGATTCCGCGGATCTCCACATTGCCGATCCCGTTTTTCGAAAGGATAAAGCGCGCTGCCCCCTCGGCATCGAGACCCGCGGAGGCGGGAACAGCAGCGTAGCGCTCGAAGGTATGTCTCACATTGGCACTTGCGAGGAAAGAAAGCAGCGCGCCGATCAGGATGAGAAGATAGGTCCAGTCGAAATAGCCCGGATAATAAGAATACACTGCTTCACTCTCCTTTCTCCCGGAAAAGCTCGGTCCGTCTTATCACTGCCGCCCCGTAATCCCGCCGTATTGCCTCTCCGCCGCGTTTCATGCTCTGAGATCATGCCTTCCTCTATCCGCCCGCGCTCGAACACTAAGGCGGACTCGCTCCGGTTCCATTCGCTCGAACAGTAAGAAAGCTTCTATCCGGCTCCATTCGCCCGAACAGCAAGGCGGCCTCGCTCCGGCTCCATTCGCTCGAATATCATGGCGGCCGCTCTTCCAATTCCTACTCTTGTCCTCAGAGATGACAGAAGTTTAAACGGAAAAGATCCTTCGGCCCCGGAGGAAGGAGGCGGCATCCATTCTCCTTCTTCCCTCCTCCTGAAGCTCGAGGATCCGGAGAAATCCCTCCCCGCAGCGGATGAGGATATCGTTTCGTCCCTTCTCGAGATAAAGCTCTCCCGCACCCCCCCGAAAGAGAAAATCCTCCCGGGGAAGCTTCGCTCTCTCCGCCTCCGACAGGATGCGCTCTTCATCCAGTCTTCCGATCCGGGAAAGCTCTCCCGCATCACTGCCCCCCGGAAGGCTGTCCGCCTTCCAGAGCTTTAGCTGCTTTCCCAAAAGATAGCTGAAGCTCCCCGGCCAGGGATTCAGAGCGCGGATCCTCCGCTCCAGCCTGTCCGAGGGCTCGTTCCAGTTGAGAAGGCCGCTGCTTTTTTTCAAAAGGCCGACTCTCAGGGCCCCCTCCTCCGGCTGCCTTCTCCTTTGGATCGTCCCTCTCTCCAGACCATCGATCGTCTCCAGGATGAGCTTCCCGCCGAGCTTCGACAGCTTCTCAAAGAGGGAACCGCCCGTCTCGTCCTTTGCGAGCGGGACGGACTCCTGGAGCAGGATATCCCCCGTATCGAGTCCCTCATCCATCTGCATCGTGGTGACGCCGCTCTCCTTGTCTCCGGAGAGAATCGCCCACTGCACGGGGGATGCGCCCCGGAATCTCGGGAGGAGGGAGGCGTGGATATTGACGCAGCCGTAATCGGGGATCTCCAGCACCTCCTTCGGGAGAAGCTGCCCGAAGGCACTCACCACGATGAGCTCCGGGGAGAGCTCCCGTATCCGTCCTATCGCCTCTTCATCTGTGAAAAGGCGGGAGGGCGTCAGGACCGAAATCCCATGCTCCTCCGCAAGAAGCCTTACCTCGGACTTTCTCGGCGCGCTGTGACGCCCCCTCGGGCGGTCCGGCTGCGTCAAAACGAGGGAAATCTCATGTCCCGCTCCAAGAAGCGCCTTAAGCCCCTCCGCGGCGAAGTCCGGAGTCCCCATAAAGATCAGCCTCACAGCTCCTCCTCTTCCTGTTCCTCTTCTCCTTCCGCTTCCCCATAGACCACGTCCCGGAGCTCTCCCTCGACTCTTGTCGTATACATCACCCCGTTTAAATGGTCGTTTTCATGGGAGACTGCCCGGGCCAGAAGTCCCTCCGCGTCGAATTCATAGTCCTTGAAATCGATGTCCTTCGCCTTCACATGCACGCGCATCGGGCGGGTGACAGTCCCCTCCTTCCCGGGCACGGAGAGACAGCCCTCGGGGCCGGTCTGGAGCTCCTCCCCCAGCACGCTCACCTCCGGATTGATGCACACATAGCGCTTTTCGTCACCGATATCGATCACAAAGACCCGGCGGAGCACGCCGACCTGAGGAGCCGCGAGTCCCACGCCGTTTGCCTCATACATGGTATCCAGCATATCGCGGATCAGCTCCCTGGTCCGCTCCGTCACATTTTTAATCTCTTTGCATTCCTTCTCCAGAATCGGATCTCCCAGCTCTCTGATGGATCGAAGCGCCATTTCCTACCTCCCTTTTCCCGCTCTGATCTCCCGATATCCGGCATTTTTCATGTCCGAATCATTGTATCAGATCGTAGTGCAAAAGGATCAGCCCCCGCCGGTCAAAGCTTCGGACCGTCTTTGCGAAGTCCTTTCGCAATTTTATTATTATATCATGCGATTCATGCTTAATATAGATGATTTTCCGGAAAATATCCTTTAGCTTATAGAGCGGAGCGTTGAGCGGCCCGATGAGCTCCGCCCCCGCATCCCTCGCCCGGCTCTCGAAACGGGAAAAGCTCTGGGAGCTGACCGCCTCCAGAAAACTCTCGTCCGCGGAGCTCAGCCGGATCGTGAGAAGCCTGGAGCAGGGCGGATAGCCCATCATTTCCCGAAAGGCCAGCTCCTTCTCGTAGAAGAGCTCGTAATCCTGCCGCATGGACAAAACGATCGCATAGTGCTCCGGCTGGTAGCTCTGAATTACGACGGTCCCGGGATTTCCCCCCCTCCCCGCCCTCCCCGCGGCCTGCGTGAGAAGCTGGAAGGTCTTCTCCTGGGAGCGAAAGTCCGGGCTGAAAAGGCTCAGGTCCGCTGCGATAACCCCCACCAGCGTGACGCCCGGGAAGTCATGTCCCTTCACGATCATCTGCGTCCCGATCAGAATATCCGCCTCCCGGTTTCGGAAGCGTTCGAGGATCTCCTCATACCCCCCCTTCCTCCCGGTCGTATCCCTGTCCATGCGGAGCAGCCTCGCGCCGGGGAACTCTTTTTGGCAGAGGCTCTCCAGCTTCTCCGTCCCCGTCCCAAAGGGCGCGAGGTAGGGAGAGCCGCAGGAGGGGCAGCTTTTCATGAGGGGGAGCTCATAGCCGCAGTAATGGCAGCGAAGCCTCCCGTCCCGGTGGAGCGTGAGGCTCACATCGCAGTGCGGACATCGGATCGCCTCTCCGCAGCTTCTGCAGCTCACGAAGCTGGAATAGCCGCGGCGGTTCATAAAGAGCATGATCTGCTCCCCCAGGGAGAGCTTCTCCTCCATGAGCTCCCGGAGCCTCCTGGAGAAGACGGAGCGGTTTCCCTCCGAGAGCTCCCTCCGAAGATCCACGATCTCCGTTTTGGGAAGGCAGCTCCCCGGCACGGCGCGCTTTTTCAGGCGGAGGAGCCTGGGACTTCCGGAGAGGGCCGCCCGGTAAATCGTGAGAGAAGGCGTTGCGGAACCGTAGAGAATCGGGCAGCCGGAGAGCTCCGCCCTCTTTTCCGCGACCTCCCTCGTCTCATAGCGGGGGGCGGTCTCCGATTTATAGGCGCCCTCCTGCTCCTCATCCATGATGATAAGCCCGAGTCTGGAAAAGGGCGCAAAGACCGCAGAGCGCGGTCCGATCAGGATGTCGACCTCTCCCCTCTCACAGCGGAGATACTGCTCATAGCGCTCCCCGAGGCTCATGCGGGAGTGAAGGATCGCGGTCCTCCCCTGAAATCTCCCGCTGACCCTCAGCACCGTCTGATAGGTGAGGGAGATCTCGGGAATCAGAAGAATTGCCTGTCTCCCGCTTTGGATCACCTCCTCCAATATCCTGAGATAGACCTCCGTCTTCCCGGAGCCGGTGACTCCGAAAAGGAGGTAGGACGGCGGATCTTCTCCCTCCTTCCTCTCCTCTCTCTCTTCCGGAAAGCAGCGCCGATATCCTTCTCTCAGTTCGGAAAGGGCGGCCTCCTGCTCCGGGTTCAGCTTCGGGATCTCCTCTATCCCATGGTAGCGAAGAAGCGGATCAACTCTCCTCCGGTTCTTACGCACAGTCCTCTTCACCGGAAGCACCGTCTTCAGGCATTGATTCAAGGTCGTGCCGTATTCCTCCGACATCCAGACGGCGAGGGCGAGCAGCTGCTCCTTGACGGAGACCGCCCCCTCGACCTTGGAGCGGATCTCCCGGATCTTCCCCGCGTCGTAATCCGTCTCCTCACTGAGGGAGAGGACGTAGGCGGTCTTTTCCTGCCTTCCGAAGGGCACGGAGACCTTGTCCCCCGGTGCAAGCTCCATCCCCTCCGGGACAAGGTAGGTATAGGCCCGGTCCAGTGCCTCACTCTTGATATCTACGATAAGCTCTGCGTACAATTCCTCTCTCTCACTCCTCTCGAAAACGCTCCACCAGCCGGGAAAGTCCCATGGAATGAGAGCCTTTAAAGAGGACCAGATCCCCGGGGGCCGCCTCCCGGAGGAGCTCCCGGTAGAGCTCCTCCGCGTTCGAAAAATGCGAGATGGGGATCTGCCTTCTGTCCCCCCTCCGCTTCTCCTCCCTCCGGATGCCCCGGAGTATGCCGAGGGATTTCTCCCCGTAGAGAAGCACCCTGTCGATCGGAAGGGAGGAGAGGAAGGCGCCGCAGTCCTCGTGCAGCTCCTCACTCCTCTCCCCGAGCTCCAGCATATCGGAGAGAAGCGCGATTTTTCTCCTCCCCTCCTCCTTTGAAAGCACAAGGAGCGAGGCCTTCAGGGCATCCGGCGAGGCATTATAGGAGTCATCCAGGATCCCGATCCCGCTCCTTGAGAGAAGCTTCTCCCCCCTCCCCTTCAGCCCGGAAAAGCCCCGGAGCGCCCGGAGCACTCCCTCCCTTTGAAGTCCGAGGTCCAGTGAGACAGCGAGAGCCGCCGCGGCGTTTTGCTGCATATGATGCCCCACTGCAGAGAGCGGGATCTCCTCCTTAGCGCGGTAAAAGTGAAGCTCCACCCTCTTTCCCAAAGAGATTCCGAGATCGTGAATCCTCTCCTCCGTGAGAGAGGCGAGAAGCGGGTCCTCTCCGTTTAGGTAGAGAGCTGCCCCGTCCGCTGCGCCGTCCAGGATGTGGAGCTTCTCAAAGAGGATGTTCTCCTTCGTCTTCAGGTTTTCGATGTGCGCCGTACCGATATTCGTTATGAGGGCGAGGTCCACGCGGGCGATGGAGGCGATCCTCGTCATCTCCCCGGGCTCCGACATCCCAAGCTCCAGCGCGGCGATCTCCGCCCCGCTCCTTGCGAGCTGAAAGAGCGTGATCGGGACGCCGAGCTGCGAGTTCGCATTCCCCGCAGTCTGAAAAACCCTCCGCTCCGAGGAGAGCGCGAGGGCTAGCATCGAGCGCATCGTCGTCTTCCCGGAGGAGCCGGTAACGCCGATCACCTTCCCCCGGAAGCGCTCTCTCTCATAGCGGCCGATCTCCTGGAGCGCCGCTCTCGTGTCCGGAACCTGCCAAAAGCGGACCTCGGGATATTTCTTCTTAAGCTCCGTCACATCGCGGGAGGAGAGCACGGCCGCTGCGCCCCTTTCGACCGCCATCTCGATAAAGTCGTGCCCGTCCTTATGCGCCCCGATGATCGGGACGAAGAGGCCTCCTCTTCCGTCCTCCCGGGAATCCAGATATATTTTCTCTATCCCTCTCTCATCAAAGGGAAAGGAAAGCGCAGTCTCCATAGCTCCTCCTCACAATGAAAATTTTCTCGCCGTCTCCTCTATGACCTCCCGGTCCAGAAAGTGGGTCCGCGCGCCGTTTACCTCATTATAATCCTCGTGCCCCTTCCCGATCACGGCGATGATGTCCCCTTTTTCCGCGTTTTTCATCGCGTATTCTATCGCCTCTCTTCGGTCCGGGATCTCCGCATAGCGGCCCCCGAGAGGGACGAGACGGGACTTGATGTCCGAGATAATGTCCTCCGTCCGCTCGAAGCGGGAATTGTCCGCAGTGAGGACAGAGAAGTCCGCAAGCCTCGCCGCGGTCTCCCCCATGCCGTATCTTCGCTCCTTCGAGCGGTTTCCTCCGCAGCCGAAGACCACGACGAGTCGCTTCGGATGATATTCCCGGAGCGTCTCAAGGAGATTTTCCATGCCCATCGCATTGTGGGCGTAATCGACGATCACAGACATGGTGTCATTCTTAAAGGCGAGCTCCATCCTGCCGTTCACCCGGATGAGGCGGAGCGCCTTTAAGATCGCGGAATTCCGGATCCCGATAAGGGAGCAGACGGAGATCGCCGCCATGGCGTTGTAGACATTGTATTTTCCGGGGAGATTCAGCCGGACATCGAGCTTCGCCATGCCGATCACCTGGAACTCCGATCCGACAAAGTCGGGGCTGTTGACAGCCTGGATGCCCTCCGCCATAAAGTCCGCGCTCTTATCGATGCCAAAGCAGTACATCCTGCACTTCGCTCCTGCGATCAGCTCCTCCGCATAGGGGGAGTCCCGATTGATGAGGCCGACCCTGCTCTGCCGGAAAATGCGGGATTTATAGTATTTGTACTCCTCGAAGTCCTTATGCTCATTCGGGCCGATGTGGTCCGGCTCGATATTGGTGAAGATGCCATAGTCGAAGTCAATCGCGTCGGTCCTGTGGAGCTTAAATCCCTGCGAGCTCGCCTCCATCACGACATAGCCGCAGCCTCTGTCCGCCATCCTCCGAAAGAGATCCTGAAGCTCATAGGACTCCGGCGTCGTATTTTTCGTCTCCTCGTGGATCCCCGCGTAATCAACGCCCGTGGTTCCGATGAGGCCGCAGCTCTCTCCGGCGCTCTCCAGTATACTCCGGATCATATGCGCCGTCGTCGTCTTTCCCTTTGTCCCCGTGACCGCGATGATCCTCATCTCCCGGGACGGAAAGCCGAAGCGCGCGGCGGAGAGCTTCGCGAGAGCCTCGCGGGAGGACGGAACCCTCACCACCGCAATGCCCTCATAGATCTCCCGGAGATTCACCGGGAGCATCGAGCTCTCCTCCTCCACGACGATCGCCTCCGTCCCCTCCGCGATGACCTTTGGGAGGAAGGAGTGGGAATCCGTCGTGCTTCCTCTCATGCAGACAAAGACCGAACCCCTGCCGGCCTTTCTGGAATCATAAACGACCTCCCCGATCTCCACCTTTTCCGGGTCTCCATGCAAAAGCTCGTAGTTAAGCCCGTCCAGCCACTCGCTGAATTTTGCCATAATTCCTCTCCTCCCTCTCCCCTCTATCGCGGTTCTCCTCGGAAAAGCCGGGAAAGCGCCCATAGACTGCGGGAAGCGCCGATGCCGCAGCTTCGGCATCAGCGCTTCCCCCTTATCCGGCCTGATACCGGATCATCGGCGTTTCGCACAGCTTTTCGGTATCACGCCCATAGCGCAAATCTTTTTTCCGGAATCTGTTCCTCCTTAGAACAGCCCCACGATCTTTCCGTCGACGAGGTCGATGTCAACGGCCGCCGGTCTCTTCGGAAGTCCGGGAAGCGTCATGATATCTCCCGTCAGAACGACGACAAAGCCGGCTCCCGCAGAGACATTCACATCCCGCACCGTGAGCTCAAAGTCTCTCGGTCTCCCGAGCTTCTTCGGATCATCGGAGAGGCTGTACTGGGTCTTCGCCATACAGACCGGGAAGCCGCCGAAGCCGAGCTCCTCATACTTCTGAAGCTCCTTTGTGGCCTTCGGGGAGAAGCTCACCTTGGAAGCGCCGTAGATCTTCTTCGCAACGGCCTCAATCTTCTCCTTCAGACTCTGTCCGTCCTCCTGGACGAAGCGGAAATTCGCCTTCCCCTCATCGAGCACCCGGAGCAGGGTCTCCGCCAGCTGCCTTCCGCCTTCTCCGCCCTTTCCGTGGACCTCGGAGAGCGCGAACTCCACATTTCTCTCCCGGCAGAAGTCCTCGACGAATTTGAGCTCCGCATCGGTATCCGTCGGGAAACGGTTGATCGCAACGACGACCGGCATGCCGAATTCATGGAGATTCTCGATGTGCTTCTCCAGGTTGACGATGCCCTTCTTGAGCGCCTCGAGGTTCTCTCCCGCAAGATCCGCCTTTGCCACGCCGCCATTATACTTCAGAGCGCGCACTGTGGCAACCAAAACCGTGGCATCCGGACGGAAGCCCGCCATGCGGCACTTGATGTCAAAGAACTTCTCCGCGCCGAGATCCGCGCCGAAGCCCGCCTCCGTGATCGCGATATCGGAGAGCTTCAGGGCGAAGCGAGTCGCCTGAACGGAGTTGCAGCCGTGGGCAATATTCGCGAACGGTCCGCCGTGGATGACCGCTATATTGCCTTCCAGCGTCTGGAGGATATTCGGCTTTAAAGCGTCCTTAAGGAGAACTGCCATGGAGCCTGCCGCCTGGATGTCGTCCGCTGTCACAGGCTTCCCCTCCACATCATAGGCCACGACGATTCTCTTCAGGCGCTCCTTTAGGTCATTCTCGTCCGTCGCAAGGCAGAGGATTGCCATGACCTCGGAGGCCACCGTGATCATAAAGTGATCCTCCCGGACAACTCCATCCCCGGAGCCGCCGAGTCCGATGACGATATTCCGAAGGGAACGGTCGTTCATGTCGAGGACTCTCTTCCACACGATCCTCTTAGGGTCGATCCTGCGCAGATTTCCCTGCTTCAGATGATTGTCGAGCATCGCGGAGAGAAGGTTGTTCGCGCTGGTGATCGCGTGGAAGTCACCGGTGAAGTGCAGGTTCAGATCCTCCATCGGGATAACCTGGGCATATCCGCCGCCTGCAGCGCCTCCCTTGACGCCGAAGCAGGGCCCGAGGCTCGGCTCGCGGAGCGCGACGACAGTCTTCTTCCCCAGCAGGTTCAGTGCGTCGCAGAGACCGACCGAGGTCGTCGTCTTTCCCTCTCCTGCCGGTGTCGGATTGATGGCCGTCACCAGAACAAGCTTCCCGTCCGGCCGATCCTTCACCCTGTCCCAAAGCTCGCGGGAAAGCTTCGCCTTGTACTTTCCGTAGAGCTCAAGCTCGTCCTCCTGGATACCATAGTTTTCCGCCACGTCCCTGATTCTGCGAAGCTCCGCTTCCTGGGAGATCTGGATATCCGATTTCATCTTTTTTCCTCCTTGCTTGATGTATAAACCAGAGAAATTAGAATAATTTCTCCTGCTGCACGAAGTTTTCTCCCTCTCTCTATCCCTATCCCTCTGCTCTATGCCTTCTGTCTCAGCCCTCTTCTCTATGCCCTCTTCTCTATCTCCTCTTTCCCACTTCTTTCTCTTTCCTGCTTCCTATTTCTTTCCTATTTCCGCCCTCCTGCGGCACTCTCCCCTTCTCTCTCCGAAAGGAACGATAGGAACTCCTCCTTCGTCATCTGGACCTTCCGCCCCTTCGTCCCCTCCTCCGCTCCGACCACTCCATAATCCGAGAGCTGATCCATGATGCGGGCCGCGCGGTTAAAGCCGATACGGAATCTCCGCTGCAGCATGCCGATCGAGGCCTTCTCCGCCTCGGTGACAAGCTCTCCCGCCTCCCGGAAGAGTTCATCCCTGTCGCTCTCCGCCCGGCTCTCTCCGGAGAGAGGATTCTCGATGCTGGAGCTCAGCTCCTCGCTGTAATCGCTCTCCGTGTGCTCCTTCAGATATTCCACCGCATCCTGCACCTCCTGATCGGAGACAAAGGCCCCCTGCACCCTGACCGGCTTCGGAATCCCCTGGGGGAAGAAGAGCATATCTCCCTTCCCGAGGAGCTTCTCCGCGCCGTTCATATCGATGATGGTCCTGGAATCCACCCCGCTCGATACCGCAAAGGCGATTCTCGACGGGACATTGGCCTTGATGAGCCCCGTGATGACATTGACGGAAGGTCTCTGGGTCGCGATCACAAGATGCATGCCGCAGGCCCTGGCAAGCTGCGCGATCCGGCAGATCGCCTCCTCCACCTCCTGGGCGGAGACCATCATAAGATCCGCAAGCTCATCGATAATGATGACGATCTTCGGAAGCTTCTCCGCTGCCGCGTCCCCTCCGAGCTCAGCTATCCTCCTGTTATAGCCCTTCAGATCCCTGACTCCGGCCTCCGCGAACTTCTTATAGCGATCGCTCATCTCGGCGACCGCCCAGTTCAGAGCGGCGGCGGCCTTCTTCGGATCCGTCACAACGGGGATCAGCAGATGGGGGATGCCGTTATAGACCTGGAGCTCCACGACCTTCGGATCCACCATGATCATCCGCACCTCCTCCGGGCTGTAACGGTAGATCAGGGACATGATCAAAGTATTGATGGAGACCGATTTCCCGGAGCCCGTCGCACCGGCGATGAGGAGATGCGGCATCTTCGCGATGTCCGTCACCACCGTTTTCCCCTCGATATCCCTTCCGACGCCGAAGGAAAGCTCCATCTTCGCGTTCCGAAACTCCGCTGAAGAGAGAATATCTCCCAGATATACCGTCTGGCTGTTCCGATTCGGGACCTCGATGCCGACTGCGGACTTCCCCGGGATCGGCGCTTCGATCCGGATATCGGAGGCAGCGAGCCGCATCTTGATGTCATTGCTCAGGGAGACAATGCGGGAGACCTTTACCCCCTGCTCTGGCTGCAGCTCATAGCGGGTGACAGCGGGTCCCACAGAGACATCGCTCACGCTGACTCCGACGCCGAAGCTCTCCAGCGTCTTTTGAAGCGTGAGAGCATTTCGCTCAATTTCCTCCCTGCTGTCCGCGCCCTGTGCCCCTCCTGTCTTAAGAAAAGAGAGCGGCGGAACATGGTAGCTGTGCTCCTTCCCCTTCCGAGGGGGCTTTCCCCTTTCCTCTTTGCCGAAGGATTCCGATGCCTCCCTCGGCGAGGGATCCGCAGCCTTCCGGCTCTCCCCGGTCTTCTCCCTGTCCCTTTCCTCACTCGGCCGGACGGGATCCGGGGCGGCTGCATGAAGCTCGCGGGAGAGTGCCTCCTTCTCATCGATCCAGAGCTCCTCTTCGGAGACGGACTCCGTCCCCACCCCTTCCTTTGAGATATCGGCCTCGTCGGAAACGCTGGGGAAGCTCCTGCTCCCGCGGATCCCCCGCTTCCGCTTCGAATCCATGCGGGCTCTTCTCCTCCGCACTCCCGAGGGCCCCGCAGCTTCTGTAAGGGGAAGGGAAGGTCCTGTGTCCCCATCCGCGCCTCCCCTATGCCCCCAGGCATCGTCCTCCGGCTCGATCCACATGCCGTATTTCGCATAATCCGGCTCGGAATCGAGATAGTCCTCCGCCGGCTGCGCTCTTTTCCTTCTCCCGGGAAGGACAGGGAGCTCGATCTCTTTTCTTCCTTCCTCCGCTTTTTCCTTCTCCCCGCCCTGATCCCGCTTTTCCTCCGTGGGCCGGGAGCTCTCTTCCTGAGGGAGTCCCTTGATTCTGAGAGAGGAGGCAGCGCTGTTCTCCGCCGCATCTTCCTTCCCTCCGCTCTCCCCCCCTCGGATGAAATCCCGGAAGGAATCCAGAATTCCCTTCTCCTCGGATTCCTCCCCGCTCCTCTTTTCTTCAGGAGGAAGGTTCTCCGGCTTTGTTTTCTCTCCCTGCAAAAGGTCAATCTCCGTGAACTCCCGTTCCGCGGCCGGAGCCGGGGTCGTTCTCCTTCCGGCCTCCGAAGCGGAGGAAAGTCTCCGGATCCCCTCCTCCGCCTCTCTCACCTTCCCCGCGGAAAAGCCCATCAGCAGGGCAAGCAGAGGACGACCCGAGGCGTAGACGAGGCAGAACAGCATCCCCATAAAGAGGAGAAACAGAGCTCCCGCCTGTCCTGCGGCCTGCCAGAGCAGAAGGGCGATCCCCCCGCCGACTGCGCCTCCGCCGACTCCTCCGGAGGCCCCCTCCTCATAGATTTCCCGGATATCCTTCCCCGCGACACCGCCTCCCGCCGTGAGCTGCAAAAAGGCCCCGAGAAAAAGGAGAAAAAGAAGAGCCGCACAGAGTCTTCTGGAGCTGTTCTGATCCTCCCCCGCAAAGAGGAGAAGAGCCGTCGTGAAGAAAAGGACAAAGGGGAGCAGTCCTCCCAGCAGCCCGAAGACCCCAAACTGCAGGTCCCGGAGCAGATCCCCCACAGGCCCGCAGAGCCCGAGATTACTCAGAAAAAGAAATATGGAAAGGGAAAGAGCGAGAAGCAAAAGCAGCTCCTCCCGGAAGCTCGCCTTCTCCGGATCCGAAGAGGGAGCGGCACTGAGCGAGCGGGAAGCGGCGCTCTTTTCCGCCGTCTTCCTTCCCCTCTTCCTCTTCTCCGAGCTTGTCCTTCCGCGTCCTCCCGCCTTGACAGAGTTCTTTCCCGCGCTCCTCCCCGCGCCGCCCGCCTGCCTTTTAAGCTCCGACTCCGCTTCCCGTTTCTTCCTGCTCTTTCCCTTAGCTGTCATTCAAACCCCACATGCTGCCGCCGATACCCCGGCATCCCCTCTCTACACTCTCAAAATCAAAATCCGCAGCCCGCTCCTCCTCGTTTAAAGAAAAGCCCCCTGCCTCTTTCCCCCTGATATTTTGTATTATAGCTTATTTCCGCCCAAATTTCCACGCCTCTTTTCCTGTTTTTTGCGGCACTTTACCGTAAAAGTCCCTTGTCAGGCGGTAGAATGGACGCCATGCTCGCATGGGCGGTCATTCTGGCATCGGACAAGACTGCAGGAGAGCCGCAGAGCGAAGCTCGGAATGCGAATACCGGCGGTGATTGCGAGAAGGCAAAGCCCCGAGCAATCGACTTTTACGGACATTTTACGGAAATAACACAGGGAAATCCCGGCACTCCCATGGACGCCATCGGACATTTCGGCATCGGACAAGACTGCAAACATTACGGGAAGGGGAAGCGGTGCAGACGTGATTTAAAGACTTAATTGACTTTGTCCGAAATTTATGTTACCTATTTCCCAGCGGAAGGGGATCCGGCGGAGCCTTAAAAGCGGCCTCCCGGATTGAAAATGCGAAGATGCAAAAGCAGCCTTCGATTGGCATTTTGTATCTTTATATCTATCTTTATCTATATAGCTATCTTTATCTATATAGCTATCTTTATCTATGAATAACGAAGGATCCGCCACAGGGCGAATCCCGTCTTTTACGCAGAGGAAAAGCCATGATAAATGTTGCCATTGTGAGCCCGGACCATTCCCTGGAGCCCGTGGACAAGGTCATAGAGGAGCAGGACTTTGGATGCAGTTTTCATCGCTACATCTATAAGAAGATGACAGATATCGACGAAATCTATCACGACTGCCGCGGAAAATGCGATGTGATGTTCTTCTCCGGAGAGCTCGGCTATCATTATATCCGGCACAAGTTTCCGGATATCCGTATTCCCTGTGCCTTTACCGCCTATGAGCCCATTGATGTGCTCTCGATTCTCCTGAATTTTCAGATCTCTCACCCGGAGATACGCATGAATCGGGTCTTCTGCGATTTTCTGACGGAGACCAATCACTTCATGGGGCTTCCGCAGTATCTCCCAAAGGAGCATCAGCCCTATTTCTATACGGAGCGGCACTACGATTACAGACATATCACCGACTTCGCAAAGCAGCTCTGGGAGCATAAAAAAATCGATATGATTCTCTCCCGAAGCATCAATAATCTGAAGAAGCTGGACGAGCTCGGCATCCCCTATGTTGCGGTTTTCCCCTCCGAGGAAATGATCGTAAAGTCGATCCGGAATGCGCTCAATGAGCTTCGGCTCGATCAGATCGCAGAGAAGGAGATCCTGAGCATCCTGATCCGCCTCCCCTTTTCCGAGGAGATCGAACAGGAGGAACAGGAGTACCGCGAAGCCACCCTCTACAAGTTCCTCGCGGACTACCGGAAGAGCCGGCATTTACACTTTTCCATCGAACAGGGCTTTAACCAATTTGAGCTTCACAGCGAGATTCCCGCCGGGGAGGACAATGCGGGCGCACTCGACTTTCTGAGGCGCGCGCTCACGGAACTCAAGAGGAAGCTGGACTTCCCCTTCCGGATCGGCATCGGCATCGGAGCGTCCCGAGACAGAAGCCGCTGCTTCGCGGAGCAGGCTCTCATGGAGGCGAACCGCTACGGAAGAAATGATGCCTTCCTCGTGGACAAGGAGGACATCGTTCTGGGACCGCTCTCGCAGGATGCAAGACTCGCCGCAGACTACACCAATGAAAAAGCTCTCCTCTTCGCGAGGGAGCAGGGAATCAGTGACACCAATATTCTAAAGCTGGTCAGCCTCTTTCAGGAAGAAAAAAACCGGCTGCTCTCCTCCCAGTCCCTCTCCTCCCTCCTCGGTGTGACCGGCCGCTCCGCCAGCCGCATACTGGCAAAGCTCCTGGAGCTCGGAATGGTGGAGCAGCTGAGGGAAAGCGAGCAGCCGGAGAAGGCCGGGAGGCAGGGACGCCCGATCCACTACTTTCGTTTTCAGGAGGAGCGCTTCCGGGAGATGCTTTTTCCGGAGGATGATTCCCTATAGAAAAAGCGATGGATCTATCTATCCTGTTTTATCCTTGATAATGACGGAATCAAGCCTCCCTCAGATCGTCCCGGGATGCTGTATGCCCCTTCGAACCTTTTGAAAGCTCTCCTCTCCCATGAGGAGTCGAAGGAGTTCCAGTCCGAAATCCAGCGCAAAGCCGAGCCCCCGGCTCGTACTGATCCGGCCGGAGCTTACGACCCCTTCTCCGGTCCACTCCGCGTCGCTGATCCCCTCCTGCCAGCCGGGATAGCAGGTGAAGCGCTTTCCGGAGAGAAGCCCATAATGCCCGAGAATGCTCGGCGCAGCGCAGATCGCTCCGATCCTCCTTCCTGCTCTCTCCTGCTCCAAAAGCATCGTCTTTACCGCGGGATTTGCCTCCAGATTGGGGACCCCCGGGACCCCTCCCGGAAGGAAGATAAGCTCATATCCGGCGGGGTCCACCTCCTCCAGCAGGCGGTCCGTCACGATCGCGATCCGATGAGAGCCCGTCACCACACGCTCTCCGCTCACAGAGACAAGCTCTGTCTCCACTCCTCCCCTTCTCAGGATATCCACAACGGACAGACACTCCACCTCCTCCAGACCGGGGGCCAGCAAGGCACATACTCTTGGCATCCTCTCTCCTTTCTCTTATCTTTTATTCTTTTCTCTTCTTATTCCCTTTACTTCTTCTTAGCTTCTTATTCTTTTTTCTTCCTATGTCTTCTCAGCTCATTTTCCTCTTATTGTATTTTATTTCTTCTATTTTTTTGATCCGTTCTGTCTTTCCGATCCGCACCCGGCTCTCCTGTCTCTCCTGTTTCTGCTGTCTCTCCTGTTTCTGCTGTCTTTCCTCTCTCTCCTCTCGTTCCTCTCCTCCGGGTTCCCGGTATGGCTATAGAAAGGAAAGGGGCGGAGCAGGGAGCATTTCATAAAATCTCATCGGAGAAGGGCGATCACAGGGAGGGCAGTATTTTCGCACTGAAATTATTCTCTCCCGAAAAAGAAGAGGGCGACGGTGCCGGGTCCCGTATGACATCCGATGGTGCTGCCGATGGGAAAGATCTCCGCCGTTTTCAGCTTCGGAAAACGCTTCCTGAGCTCCACGCGGAGAAGCTCTGCGTCCTCCCGGCAGTCGGAATGGCTGATAAAACACTTGTCGGAATAGTCCCTCCCGTCCTTGCAGAGCTCCTCCATCTTTTGGAGAATTCTGTCCATCACCCTTTTCTTTCCGCGGACCTTCTCCACTGCCTTCAGGCTGCCGTCCTCCGCAACCCGGAGCAGCGGACAGATATTCAAAAGAGAGCCGATCCAGCCCGCCGCCTTCGAGACCCTTCCGCCCCGGATGAAAAACGTAAGATCCGAGGTAAAAAACCAGCTTTGCTGTCTCGCGGTAAGCCTTTGCAGCTCCTCATAGAGCTCCTCTATGCCCATACCCGCATCCCGGAGATCCGCTGCCCTGTCGACAAGCAGTCCATAGCCGGAGGAGGCGTTGAGAGAGTCCAGTACATAGACCTTCCTCTCCGGAAACTCCTCCCTCATCTCCTCCGCCGCAATCCTCGCGGAATTGATGCTCCCGGAAATGCCGCTGGAAAGCGTGATGTGGAGAAGGTCCCTGCCCTTTGAGAGCACCGAGTGAAACAGTGCCTTGTATTCCTCCACATTGACCTGGGAGGTCCGCGTCATCTCACCCGCGAGCATCCTTTGGTAAAGCTCCTCCGGACGAATGGACTCATAGAAATCATCCAGATACTCCTTCTCGCCGAGAAAAAAATGGAAGTATGCAAGCTTCACATCCCTCTCCTCCGCCCACTGCCTGGATAAATCCACAGTAGAGCAGCAGCTCAATCCATATGCCGCCATAATTCCCCCGTCCTCTCTCCTCTGTTCCCCGCAGCGACTGCAAAAGGGCGAAGCCAAGGCAAATCGCTTTTTGTGAAACACCGATTTATCATAGAACAAATCCTGTCTATTTATCATCATAACGTGGATAAAGCTCTTTGTCAAAGTCCGGCATAATCAGCAAAGAGGAAATACATGATTTCAAGTTATATCTCATCTGATATGGCATAAATTTTATTTATGCATTTATCGCAGCTTTTCCGTGACAAAGCCAAAAATATACTTTATAATACCTTCGTTCGGGGCATTAGCGCAGCTGGGAGCGCGTCTCCATGGCATGGAGGAGGTCACGGGTTCGAATCCCGTATGCTCCACTCGCGAAAAAGCAGGGAAATCCGCCGGGAATGGCTTCTACCCCTGCTTTTTATGCTTTTCAGCCTTCTTTTTTGCCGCTTCTGGCGCAGCATATGCCACATTTGTCACAAAAATCTTGTCACGGATCTCGTCACAAAATCAGCGAAGCCTCCCCCGGATTTCCCCGATCGATATTTTCAGACGCTCCCTATCTCGACATCTTTCGCCCCGGCATATTTCTCAAACGCCGCTTTCGCCTGACAGAGCAGCTCATCAAGCGGAATCTCTTTCTCAAAGCAATAGATCACCGTCAAAATGTTTCTCGCATCCTCCGTGAGCATGGCGCGGGTGGAATCCGACATGGACGAGCCGAAAATCCCCTCGTCATCAGATAGAACCAGCATATTCTCCATGTCCAGAAAATCCTTTCCGATTCCGCGATAGCCCTCCCCGGCTCCGGCCCTCCGCAGTCTGACCGCGCCCTTAATCCGCGAAAGATCATAGGAGCCGAGCGAGAGCCCGCTTTGCAGGGAGATCATATTATTGACATCCACAACGGTATTGACCGGAGGGATGCCTTCCCCGCGCTTCACCCTGCGAAGCAGTGCCTCGGAGGAAACACGGTAGCGCCCCGGATTTCTCCCAAAGGCCCGGTACGCCGCCCGGCTCCCGCGGATGCCGGGGATCTCTTCCCAGTTTTTTCCTGCACACTCTCTCCGAAGCCTCGGCAGAATATCATTCTCCATAAAACGCGAAAGCCCACCGGAAGAAGGACCCGGCTTCGCATAAAATTGCAGACAGCCGAGCCGGATCTCCGGATAAACCGCATATAATTCTCTTTCAATTCGGATCTCATGCATGACTCTCACTCCCTTCTCACAAAACTGTTTCTCTATTTTCTCATCCTTTCCCGGAAAGCTCAAGGAAAAAGGCGGGAAATACGGATTCAAAATATCCACCCCCTATTGCAATTAAATCGGCTAAAATGTAGAATTAGACAATTTAGAATTTGCTCCGTAGATCAAAGCTGAATTCCGGGGAGCAGGCAGTGAAGAAATCGTAATATGAAGTTTACCTGGAATCTGGAATAAGGAGAGAACAATCATGAATCCATTTATATTAGTGACGATAAAGCTGTTAATCGGCTTTTTTGCGATGGTCATAATCATAAATATATCAGGAAAGGGGAATCTGGCGCCATCGTCGGCCAGTGACCAGATTGTAAATTATGTGCTCGGCGGGATCATCGGAGGTGTGATCTATAACGACAGTATAAAAATACCTAATTTCATTGCCATTCTATGCATTTGGTGTTTTCTTGTCCTGGCTCTGAAGTGGGTCAAGAAGCATAATGTAAGAGCTAAGCAGCTGATAGACGGCAAGGCCCTGACAATAATCAATGACGGCAAAATAGTGATTGAGAATTGTAAGAAGGCCGGCTTGTCAGCTCACGATGTGGCTTTTAAGCTTCGTACCAATGGCATTTACTCCTCAAAGACGGTAAAGAGAGCTGTCGTCGAACAAAACGGACAGCTGATCATAATACAGTCCGATGAAGAAGATCCGAAGTTTCCGGTCATCACGGACGGCCAGGTACAGCATGACATTCTCAAAGTAATCGGTAAGGACGAGAAATGGCTTCTCGATGAACTCAAAAAGCAAAACGTAGATAAATGCAGTGAAGTCTTTTTGGGAGAGTACGTGGACCATGCTTTGATATTAAATACCTATGAATGAAGGGAAAAAATTTCCCCTTGCTTTTTATCCTTCGATCCTGTATACTCCCTTTCGTTGGAGGTATAGCTCAGCTGGGAGAGCATTCGCTTGACGTGCGAAAGGTCACAGGTTCGAGTCCTGTTGTCTCCACGAAGAGGAGAAGGGGAGCTGTGGAAAACGGCTCCTCTTTTTCAGTGCCCGGTAATCCGTTTTGCTGTGGTGCTTTCTGTCCCGCGGGATCCGTCCGATCCGGCGGAGCTCTGTATTTTCCAAAATACCTTCCTCCCGGAGAAATTCGCGAATCTGCCCTCTCTCTGTCTTCCCCCCGCATTCCTCATAAAAAAGCCGGTTTTTCCCTCCGCTGTAGAAGCAGGCCGCCTTCGAAAGCGCCGGAAAGCGGAGGAGAAGCCTCTGTTCCAGCGGTCCCGACGGAATCCTCTTCCCTTTCTTCACGAGATAGACATCTCTCCTCCCAAGGTAATAAAGCTTTCCTTCTCGGAGTTCTCCGAGATCCCCGCTTCTGTGCCAGCTCCCCTCTCTCTCCCTCTCCTCTCTCCCTCCCTTTGCGAGGGATCTTCTAAGCAGGGCATCGCTCTTTACCAGGATCTCTCCTCCTTCGATCCGGATCGAGACTCCCGATACCGCCCCTCCGAGGCAGGACTCTCCTCTCTCCCGGAGGATCCGCACATAGTCCGAGAGCTCTGTCCGAGCGATAAGGTTGCACTCCGTCGCTCCGTAAATGTAGCTGATCCTCACGCCGGGATAGTTTGCGAGTATCCTCTCCGCCTCCCGGATGTTGAGAATCGCCCCGCCGATGTAGAGCTCCCGGAGCCCGGGAAAAGCATTTTTAAAATGGAGGCAGAAGTCCGGTGTCGTCATCAGACTCCGGATGGGAAGCGAGGAGAAATGCCGAAGCCTGCGCTCCCAATAGGGCCAGAGCGGAATCCCCAGGTGAAGCTCCGGAAGCGCTACCGCATTTCCCATAAGAAGATTGGAAAAGCAATACATGAAGGAGCTGACCAGCACGCATTCCCCGCCGCTTTCCCCCTGATTCTCCATGGTGAGCCGAAGCTGCCGGAGCAGCTCCCCGTGCGTCCGGATCACGGTCTTGGCGCTCCCGGTGGAGCCGGTGGTCATCGTAAGGAGCGCTTCCGTATCCTCGGAGGGCCCGGCAGGACCCAAGAGCGCAAAGCTCTCCCTCCCTTTTCTTCTCTGCCTTCCGTCTAAGATCCCAGTTTTCTCTTCGTTCCACTGACCGGCCATGCAGCTCTTACTCTCTTCTCCCCTCTGCCTTCCCCCCGAAATCCCGTTTTTCTCTTCGGCCCACTGACCGGCCGTGCGGATCTTACACTCTTCCCTCCGCTGCCTTCCGACTGAAATCCCATCCTTCACCGCTGCCCTTCCTCTTTTCCGCACCTTTCTTCCCCTCCTCTCCTCCGAAAAATCAATCCGGAGAAGCAGCGGTATCTGAAGGAGCTTCGGAAAGAGCAGCCGCAGAAAAAAGGTCCCTCTATTCACCGCGACGGCATCCGCCGGAGCACTTTTCAGCGCGGCGCCCCCCCGGCGAAGCCCCGTCTGGACATCCGCATAGAGAAGAGAGATCCCAAGCCGCATGGCGGCGAGCATGAAAAGCAGAAGCTCATAGGAAGGAGGCGCAAAGAGGAGAATCCTCTGCCCGGGGCAAAGCCCCCTCTCAATGAGGCAGCGCTCCCTGCCTTCGACCTCCCGATGGAGCTCCCGGAAGCTTTTCCTCCGGAGCTCCCCCTTCCTGAAGTAGAAAAAGGCGCTCTCCTCCCCCTTCTCTTCGCATACTCTGTCAAAGAGCCTCACAATCTCACTCATATCCTCACCCTCAAAAGCTCTCTCATCCTGTGGACTTCTTTAAAGAAAAAGTATATCATGAATCCGTCTTCTTTCCCCGGACTCTTTTGCCCGTCTTTTTGAAAGAGAGGGATGCATGCCTGCACTTTCCATCATTGTACCGATCTATAATGCCAAGGAGACGCTCAGCCGCTGCGTGAACAGTATCCTTTCACAGGATTTCAAAGACTTCGAGCTCCTCCTCATGGACGATGGCAGCAAGGACGGCTCCGAAAAGCTCTGTGACAGCTTCCGCGAAAAGGATGCGAGGATCCGTGTCATCCATAAGGAAAATTCCGGCGTCTCCAATACCAGAAATGCGGCGCTCTCCATCGCAAAGGGCCGCTATATCCAGTTTCTCGATGCGGATGACTGGATCACTCCGGAAGCCAGCGGGCAGCTTGTCCGCGCACTGGAAAAAGAGAAAGCGGATATTGTCATAGCGGATTTCTACCGAGTCGTCGAGAAGTGGATCTCCCGGAAGGGCTCTATCGACACGGAGGGACTTCTCACGAGGCAGGAGTTTGCGGACTGGATGGCGAAAAGTCCCGCGGACTACTATTACGGCGTGCTCTGGAACAAGCTTTTCCGCCGGGATATCATCGAGCGCTATGGTCTCCGGATGGACCCGGAGCTCCGCTGGTGCGAGGATTTCATCTTTAATATGGAGTATCTCCTTCACGCAGACAGGATCTATGTGCTCCGCGTCCCGATCTACTACTATGTAAAGACGGAGGGCTCCCTCGTCCAGCAGGGACTCAATGCGAGCGACATCATCCGCATGAAGCTGAACGTGATCGACTACTACTCCGACTTCTATAAAAATGTCTACAGTCCGGAGGATTATGCGAAAAAGCGCGCGGAAATCTACCGCTTTTTGCTTGATTACTCCCGGGACAATGAAGCGATCCCCCTCCTTCCGGGATCCAAAAAACTCGGAGAGGAGAGGACGAAAGTCGCCCACGACTTCGTCCGGGAAAATTCCTGGACAAAGCATTACTATGAGGAGCGCATGTTTCAGCGCCTCTTCCGCTCTGTGATGAGCCGCTTTGATCTGGAGCGCCGCGAGCTTTCCATCCTCCTCTACCTTCACAGCTTCGGCAGCGTCGGCGACTTAAAAGAGCTCTCCGAATACCTGGAGCTCCCCAAAATCTCCGCGCAGGCTCTCCTTCAGTATCTCTCGATCCGCGGCTACCTGAAGATGGACTTCGCAAAGCCGGAGACCGCATCCCTCACAGAAAAATCCGGAAGGATTCTGGATGCGATAGACAGCGCTGTCTCGGAAGCAGAGCAAAACAGCACAGAAGGAATGAGCGATGACGAAAAGAAAAACTACCGCGCCCTCAGGGAAAAGGTCTTCCAGAACCTGAAAAAACGCCTGAGAACTTAAAGCGGAGAAGTCTGCCATCAGGCAGACTCGGAGCGTCCTTGAGTCTTCTCGAAGAGAAGTGCCTCCCCCGCTTCTTCAAGGCCCACGCATCACTGACGGCCCCCGCCTTTCGAACCGCCGCCGTTCTGCCGCTTTGTCTGTCCAAGCGCAGGCCGTCTGCCGCCCCGGCGTTTAGCGATTTGGTCCTGAAAATCGCTTACGCGCCGCTGGCCGCGGCAGTCGGAGCGAGAGCATCCTGTGCGGGGCGGACAAAGCGGCAGAAAAGGCGGCCGCCAGCCCCCTAAGACTCGTGAGGAAGAAGATCCCCCGGGACATAATAAATCGTAAAATCCCGGTAAAAATAGGATCGGTTTTTCGAAAAAAGCCGTCTGCTCTCCTCTTCCTCCGCTAAAAAATCGCCCTTCCGAAGGTAACGTCTGTTTTGCATATTCCACAGCGCGATGCGGGCCCCGGGAGAGGCGAGAGCCGAGAGCTTCCTTTCATTTTCCGAGAACCCCTCCTCGTCCATGTACTCAAAGAGATCCGAGAGATTCAGAAAGTCGAAGGGCCTTCCCTCCGGGACCTCCAGAAGGCTCCCCCGGAACAGTCGGAGACGATCGAGCCTTCCGCGGATGCAGTCATGATTTTCCTCCCTCAGATAGTCCGGGAGAGAGCTCTCCGAGTAATTCCCTCTGAGAATGTAGCTAAGATACGGATTTTCGAAGTTTCTGCTGTGGCTTATCCCATACTCAAATCGCGCCTTCACCTCCTCCGGAAAATGATCGGTATCCCCGACATGGCGGTAAAAGCTTCGGTCTCTTCCGAGCCTTCCCATAAGCCTCACCCCGAAATAGAGCCGAAAGATCGCGCGGAAGCGCTTCCCGTCGATCCAGCGCCCGTAAAATGCCCTCTGCTCCTCCAGCTTCCTCAGCCTGCAAAATTCCGAAAGCCTCCGAGAGGAGCAAAACAGAGGGGCGATCCCCCGCCGAAAGAGCTGGAAATACCGCTCAAATTTGCCGCAGTGGATCAAGCCCCTCCGGATTATCTCCGGATGCCTGTCAAAATACGCCCTGGAGGACTCTGAAAGCACTTCCCGAAGCTTTCGGTAGCTCTCCTGCCGCTTCCCAGAGGGGCGCACTCCCAAAAAAGCGAGAAGCTCCGCATGGGAAAGCTCCCGAAAGCCCGCCATCTTTAGCTCTGTACAGGCGAGCTCCGAGTGATTCCAGTCAAATGCCACGATCTCCGCGGGATCCGCTGTCAGGAGGAAGAGCGCATTGTCTCCGCCGGAGGCGACCGAAAGCCCTCTCTCTCCGGGCCGGATCGAAAGCCCTTCCCTTATAATCCTGCTGTCCTCCCAGCAATTCGCATAGCGAAGAAAGCGAAAACGTCTGTCCTCCATCCTTCCTGTCCTCCTCTGCCGCATCTCCCAGAAGCCCGCAGATCCCCTTTTATTTTCTGCTGCCGGCACTTCTCTCTTCCCCTGCCTCCCGGCTCTCCTCTATCTCGATCCAGCCCTCTGTGCCGTTTACCAAAACACGGTCTCCGTCGCGAAGCTTCTTCGTCAATCCCGGAACGCAGATCACGACGGGAAGCCCCATCTCTCTCGCGATCACGGCGGAGTGAGAGAGCAGGCTCCCCCTCTCGATGAGGAGCGCCTTCGCCCGGGGAAAAAGCACTGTCCAGCCGGGATCGGTGCGCTCCGCCGCCAGGATGAAGCCGGGCTCCGGAAGATCCTCCGGCCTCCTCACAATCCGGACTTCCCCCCTTATCTTCCCTCCGCCTCCGGGGATGCCGCAGAGTCTCCTCCCTCCGGAGGCACTTCTCTCCCTTCTTCTTTCTGCGGCCGAGCTTCGCTTCGACACAGAAAGCATATTCTCCGGACAGAGCTCCCCGTAGAAGTACATCCTCGGGGGAGCGGGCTTTTCCCGATTCTCCGAAAACTGCTTCTTCCTCCCGGCGATACGCTCCTTCCAGTCCAGGGAGTCCTCTCTCTCCCCGTCGATCCAGGAGAAAATCTCCGGCTTCGTGAGAAAAAAGATATCCCTCTCCTCTGAAATCAGGCCCTCCCCTGCGAGGTTTTTCCCGATCCGGAGAAAGATTCTCCGGACAATCGCATAGATGTAGGTCCTGCGAAGACGAAGGCGCTCCCGGTTTCGGATAAAGTATTTTGTGAGGCGAAGGAGCAAATAGACGCTCAGCCCCATTCTCCCCATGCTTTTGGAAAAACGCCGCTCTCTCCTTCCTGCCATCCCCCGCTTTTTCTTATGAGCTTTGCCGCTTTTTCCGATCTTCCCTCTCTCGCTCTTCCCGCTCTCTTCCCGCCAAAGCTCCTCCTTCAGAGCGGAAAAGAGTGGTTCCGGGTCCTCCAAGAGGGTGAGCGTCTCAAGCTTTAACTCCTCCATGCTCCTCGCCCCGAACCTTTTGATATAGGATCGAATCCCCGAAAAAAGCTCCTCCTCTTCTTTTCCTACCCTCCTCTTATAAAGCTCCGAGAGCTCTTTTCCACTGTGCTCCCGGAAAAGGGCCCTTCCCCCTGGATCCTCCCGAAGCTTCTCCATAAGCTCCCCGTAGGCGAAGCTTTGCTCCGCGCTCTCCACTCCTCCCTGCCGGGACAGCGCTCTCCCGAGAAGCATTTCCGCGTCCTCCCCCCTCTTCTTCCGAAGGAGGGACAAAAGCGAACCATAGGAGAGCATCGCGGCGATATCATTGATGATCGGCGTTGTGAAATCATCGAGGATCTCTCGCTCGAGCTTGGCATAGAGCGCCTTTAGCGCAGAATTCTCCCAGCCCTCGAAGTCCGCCCCCTGATAGGGAGCGGTGACTCTTTCAAAGCGCCGGAGAAAATTCCGGCTGTCTCTCTCTATGCGGAGCATCCTTTTCAAAAAGCGAAGGTAGATGCGGGCCTTCCGGAGCTTCGCCTTCTGCACCGGCTCCTTCCACTCCACCTTCACTCCCATCATGGCCTCCATATAGGACTTGTTCTTCTCATATCCTGGGTAGAGCGCTGTCATTTTGTACCAGCTGTTCAGGCAGTAATAGATCTTGTTCTCATAGAACACGATCATGTGGGAGAGCTCCGGCCTGATCCGCTCGATCTCCTTCTCCGGGATCAGGAAATGCCGAAGCGTCTGCCGGTAAATTTTTTCATAGACCTCTCTTGCGAAGCTGTATGTGAGATCCGTCGTGACGCCGGCATAGCTCTCGATAATATTGGCATTGTCCAATATCGTGCGGGCTCTGTTCTTATCGATCTGCCGATAGGCCGTAATGAGCCTGTCCTGTAGGAGATAGATTTCATCCCCTCTCACGGCAAATTCCAGATCCCGGGCTCGCCGCCTCGGATAGCTCCGTTCCACCGCCCTTCCCAGCTCAGCAAGCCGGAGAATAAGAGATGCAGAGGGCCCTCTCTTTCCTCCGAAGGCCTTCCAGGAGGAGCCTCTGAGAGCTCTCTCGGCCTCCTCCGAACAGGGAGAAAGCCTCCCCAGAATATCTACGGTATAGTCGAGGCTGTCTTTGCTTCCGGATACCAGCCCCTCCCCGCTCCCCGGTACCAGACTTACGAGGAGCTCGTCCGGATCGTTTGTCGCGGGATCCGTCGTGAAGAGGACACCGGAAAAATCCGCCTCCACCATCTCCTGAAAGATCACGGCGATCGAGAGCTCCCCCCTGAGTATCCCCTCTCTCCTCCGATACTCCATCGCACGCTCCGAAAAACAGGAGGCATAGCAGCTCTTAAGAGCGGCGATATAATCGTCCTCTGTGCTCAGATTCAGGACAGAGTCCATCATTCCCGCAAAGCTGTGCCGCTCTCCATCCTCATCGGCAGCGCTGGAGCGGACCGCAAAGCGTCTCCCTCCCGGGAAATGGAGGTGAAGCTCTCTGTCCAGGCTTTCCCGCATCCGAAGCGGGAGCTCCCTTCCCAGGATGAGATTCCTCATCTCCTCGAGGATCTCTCTTTCCCCCCGGTAGCTGAGAAGAAGCCCCTGAAAGCGGGAGAGCTCCTCTCCAAGAAAATCATAGAAGCAGCCGCTCCCCCAGATGAAAAAATCCGGCGTTAAAAAGCCGAGCGCGCGGAGACGCTGAAGATGCCAGCCCTTCCCGCCGAGAACGGGAAGAAGGGAGAGATCCGGAATTCTCCCCGACGACCTTTCTCGCTCCTCCCTCTTTCCTTTTTCCATAGCTTCCTCCTTTTCTCTCTGCCGCTCTCGGAAGGCGCATTCCCGTCTTCCTCTCTGCCGCGCTCTAAAGGCCGCATTTCCGCCTTTCTTCCTGCCGCTCTCCGAAGATGCGTTTCCGCTTTCCTCTCCGCCGCTCTCCAAAGGCGCATTTTCGCCTTCCCCCCGCTGCGCTCTATCCTCATTGCCTCTGCCTGCCAGGCGCTCTCGCATCTCTTCCCTCTCCTCTTCTCTATCTCTCTCGAAAAGCGTCTCTTTCCTCTTTCTCTTTTCTCTCCGGATCCGTCTCTTCGTGCCCGCTGCCCCATCGCTCTGCATCTATCTCATCTGCACCGCCTAAGACGAAACGCCGCCATAAGCATAGATCTTATCCGCGCTGTCTAAGAGGAATCGCCGCCATAAGCATATATCTTGTCCGCGCTGTCTAAGACGGATCCTTAGGCAGGGCCGTTCCGCGCGATCCCAAAGCTCAGAGCTCCCCTGATCCTCCCCTCCCCTTCCTCTTCCAGATTCCATAGAAGAAAGATAGGAAAAAAAGCAGGAAGAAAAGGATAAGGGAGGAAGCGGGCAGACGAAATACTGCCGTATGCTCAGAGAGAAGGAAGAGATACGCCGCCGCGCTGAGACTTGCCGTAAATGGCTTTAAGAAAGGGAAGAGCTCCTGAAAAACGGAAAGGGAAAATAGCCCCGCAAAAAAGCACGGAATCGCTCCGAAGAAATGAAAAAGGAGAAGAAAATATAAAAGAGCGGAGAAAAGATAGAGAAGCAGAAGCTCCGCTCTCTCGATCCTCGGGGGAAGGGAATCGCTCCTTCCCCGATCCTGCCCGGCTCTGTCCGCTTCGTAATCAAAAAAATCATCCGCGATACGGGAAGAGAGAAGCTGTAAAAGGATGAGCCCAAAGAGGGGAAGGAGGAAGTGAAGGGAAGCGGGCCCCCTCTCCCCGGAAAAAACCCGAAAAAAAAGGAGTAAAGCCGCAAAGAGAAGGGAGAGAAGGGCATAGAAAAGGATACGGCCCTTATAGAAAAAATATTGAAAAAAGCGCATATCCCCCTCTTTTTTCCCCCATTATTCGAAAGGCACGTTCATCTCTCCGCCCTCTTCCTAACGGCGGGAGAGAAGACGTCGGTAGAGCTCTGCCTTCCAGAGCGTCGGAAACTGCGGCCTTCCGATAAAGTGAAAGAGCTCCCGCATCGCCTCCTCCGGCTTTTCCTCCATCCATTCCTCTCTGAGGCGCTTCCCGGCCTCCTCCCTTCCAAGCTGGGAGTCCCGGACGAGAAAGCTGAGCTCCGGAAGACAGTGCGGGCGTCCCTCCGCCCTCTGATAGATGTATTTCGGCGCGAGATGGATGCGGCAGTCATAGTGCTGATATTCCTCTCCCGGGTCCCAGCTCGTCTTCGTTCGGAGAAAGCGGACGATCTCCTCCTCCCGGTAAGGATGATAGAGGAAGTAGGCCAGGAATTCCCGGAGCTCCCCCCGGGAATCCGGAAAGAGCAGCGCCCTCGCCTCCTCCCGGAGCTCCCGGTCCAACTTCTCCTCGATCAAGGACAGAAGTCTTTGATAAAGCTTAGGAAGCTCCAGTTCTTCGGGAGACTTAAGGCCCGCGCGGATCAGCTCCGTGAAGACATCTTCCCCATAGCAGCGAAACATCTGCTCCGGACTTCTCCCGTGGATGGCGAGAGCGGCATCCTCCCGGGCGGAGAAGCGGATCATTGAGGCATAGCCCAGATAGGAACAGGCGATGCAGGGCGTGAGCCACTTTCGGACTGAGCTTCGGTAGAGGCGCTGCAGAAAGCTTTTCTCAAAGCGGATATATTCGTGCTCCACCGAAAGCTCCGATACGATGCGGTCGATATTGCTCCTCGCCCTCTCACTCAAAAAGCCGTTGCAGAGCGTGAAAGCCTTGATCCTGAGCCGGTAGCGTTTTTTCAGCTCATAGAGAACATAGATGCTGTCCTTCCCTCCGGAGATGCCGACCGCGGCGTCATAGCGATGCTTTCCCCTGATCCTCTCGATCCGCTCCGAAAACAGCTTCCCGAGGCTCTCGTAATCCCTTAGCTTCTCTCTGTCCCTCAAATAATTTTTACAGAAATTACAGATGCCATCCGCATGAAAGCGGATCCCTCGTACCGTCTCATCATTCAGACAGATTCTGCACCTCATGAGCTCTCCGAAAATCTTCCCTTTCCTCTCCGATCCCCGCCGCACTGCTCCGCCGAAGACTTAAATCAGGCTCCCCCGCCACAGCGCTCGATCCCTCGCCCCGCGCGCTGTGAATGCGGGCCTATGCCTTTGACAGCGGCTTCTCACAGTCTCGGATCGATCACTTGCTTTCCAAGAAAGAACCGGATACAGTCTGCCCCCCTTGGCAACGGCTTCTCACAGCCCCGGATCGATCACTATCTTCCTGAAGAAGAACTAGATGCGGGCCCATGCCTTTGGCAACGGCTTCTCACAGCCCTTATCTCTGAATCTCCTGTCCTCCTCCGCCTCGGAGGCTCTTCGAAAAGACCGCGTAGCGCTTCTCCCGGGACTCATACTGCTCCGGGAAGCGTCGAAAGCCGGGCTTTTGCTCGCACTGAAAGTGGTAGACGATCTCATGATAGCCTGCCCTTCGCACAAGCTCCGAGCCAAAGCAGAGAAGCGCCGCATAGACACCATGCTTTTGAAAGCGCCTTTTCACGGCGCTTGTCTTGGAAATGAATTCTGTTCCCAGGGGATTCGGGTAGCCGTAGATATAGCCGATCATCTCTCCCTCCGGGGAGAAGGCCGCGGCCAAAACGAGGGGAAGGCTCCGGAAGCGGCTTAAGTAGATTCGATCAAAGGCCTCCCGCGGGAGCTCGGAATAGAGAAGCGCCGCGGAAAATGCGTCTCGAGAAATCTCATAGATCTCCCCGGCGAGGCCGAGCGCCTCCTCTCCGCGATATTCCAAAAAGCGGTATCCCTCTGTGAGGAGGCTTCGGTAGCTCTCCGCGGCTCTTTGAAGGAGCGGATTATCGATCAGGACGGCGGCGCTCCGATAGCTGTAGAGCTCCCGGTAATGAAGCCTCCTGAGCCAGTCCACAGCCTCAGGGGAATTCTCGCAGTCCGGGAAATAATGGATGGAGAAGCCGCTGATGGCAAAGCGGTAGGACGTCCAGGTGCAATAATTGACAGGACCCATGAGCTCAGAAAAGCCGAGCTCCGCGGCCCGCCTCTCCATCCTTTCAAAGAGACGCCCGGCCTCGGAAAAACTCCCGTCCAGCTTCGGAAAGCCAAACATGCAGGGGTGCTCCGAAATCCCCCGGTTTACAATGAGACAGGCCTCGCAGCTTCCCTCCCGAAACCACTCCGCATAGTCCGAAAACCGCAGGATATCCCTCTCCGATATCTCAGAGGACTCCTTCTCCATCGCTCTCTCTGCCGCCTTTCTCTCTCCCCCGGAGATTAAGTCCTTCCCTACTTCCACCGCCGGGGATCCTGCTTCCTGAGAAGCTCTACACTCTCAATCTGCGCGTACTTCGGGAGGATGCCATTAACCCTATCCAAAAGCCCGTCCTCAGGGAGTTCCCCGCTGTAGAGCCTCGCGTGGATATGTCCTCCCTCCTCCGAGAGCTCCGCTCTGTCCAGAGAAAGAGCCTGCCGCAGACACTGCTCCAGCTCCTCCGGATAGATATTCTGCCCGTTCGAGCGGAGGATCATACGCGTCTTCCTCCCCTTCAGATAGAGCTTCCCTCCCCGAAGAAAGCCGAGATCCCCGGTGTGAAAATACCCATCCCGGTCGAAGCAGGAGCGGTAGTAATCCTCCCTCCCGTAGTAGCCGATAAAGACATTGTCTCCCTTCACGCAGATTTCCCCGATGCCGTCGGAATCCGGCTTCGCGATGCGGACGGACTGATTCTCCAGGACTGTCCCGGAGGAGCTGATATCGTGGCTTTGGTAGGAATATTCCAAGCTTATGATGGAGGCAGTCTCCGTGAGACCGTAGGCCTCCATCAGATTGATCCGCTCTGACTTGATCGCCGCCCGGATCTCCGTCCGAAGGGCTGCTCCGCCGGAAAAGAGAAAGCGGATATTTCCCCCGAGGAGGGCGGAGATACTCTTCCCCGTCTCCTCCGAGATCCGATAGATCCGTTCCAGCACGAGGGGAACCGCACAAAGTACCGTGGGATGGAGCTCCGCGAGCTCGGAAAGGATCCTGTCCTTTCTGCTGGAAAGCGCGATCTTCATGCCGCTGATCAGGGAATAGAGAAAGTTTCCGATCTCTCCGAAGGTATGGCTCAGGGGGAGAAAAAGGTAGGCGCGGTCTGTGTGCCGGATCGGCGCTCTCTGAAAGGTATTCTCCTGATTGGCGAAAATATTCCGGAGAGAGAGCATGACCGCCTTCGGCTCCCCGGTGCTTCCGGAGGAGAAGACGATCTTCACACAGCCGTTTTCCGACTGGCTCGCCCATCTCCCGGGCGGAAAGGTGTTGTTGTAAAGGCCGGCATATTCATACTTCGCTCCGGAAAAGGAACGTCGCACCGCCGCGGCATATTTCCATTCCGGAAGACGCATGCTCTCCCGCTGAAGCTCATAGAGGGAGAGAAGACAGAGCGACGGAAAGCGCTCCCGGAGCAGGCGGAGCGAGTCCTCTCTCCCCGGCGCATACAGGATCGCGTCCAGCTCCAGGCTCCCGCAGATCTCGAGAAGCTGCTTTCCGTCCCAGTATTCGGAGAGCGCCACGGATACTCCGGTATATCCGAGAACCGCGAGATCTGCCGCCATAGAAAGACAGGAGTTCTCTGAATAGATTCCGATTTTTTTCCCCTCGAGACCCTTTTTCCGAAGAACTCTCGCAAAGCGAAGCACATCCCGGTAAAAGCCCGCATAGCTCTGAGCCCGGTAAAAATCCCCCACCTTCTCGTAGAGATAGGCCTCCTCCCCATACTTTGCCGCATTTTCCCAAAGAAGCTGATCGATACTCTTCATAGGCCACTTCCTCCCCTGCTGCTGTCAATCCATCATGTCTGTTCGGATGAAGCGATGTCCACCTAAAGAAGTTTTACTGCCATAAAAGAAAAAGATCTTCAGAATGAAATTGAATCGAAACTTGCCCTTTACAAATATATTTTCATGCCTGCGGCTTTTGCTGAGCAGAGCGCCGGACAGCTGCATCCGCTTTTGTGCGGCTGCTGTCCGGAAGGGATTTTTACACTAATCAGTATAGCATATTTTTCCGGAAAAATATTACTCTTTCCGAAGGATATCCCTAAAAAAGACCGCCGCATGGATTTCCATGCGGCGGCCCTTCTAAAGGATGCCGTTTCGCTCTGCCGTTCCTTCCTGTGCCGGCTGCCTTCGCTCCGACTGCTCTACCCCATCGGCTTATGGGGCGGCAGAGCGGAAAAGCGGGTAACTCAGCGGAGAAGACAGAGTTCGGCGCGTCTTCTTCTGTTACAGAATCTCCAGCTTCTCCGCCTCCAGGACGTCTCCTCCCTTATTCACAGCGAGCTTCTTCGGCCAGATCAGGCATTTCGATCCCTTCTTCAGATCGCCGAGCCAGCTCTCCTTCTTCCCCTCAGAGCCGTACGGGACCGTATCCTCCCGGATGCTCCACTTGCGCCCGCTCGTATCGGTGAGCAGCATCCCCCACTTCTTTCTCTTCACCGACTTGATCTCGGCATAGTAGGGGACATCTCCATTATCGATATCCGTGATGAACGCGAGCGCCCAGCTCTGGGGCGGGTAGCTCGCCGTGTATTCCGGAGACATCCAGGCGGATACTCTCATCCCGACCTTCAGATCGGAGCGGGAGAGTCTCTTTCCGCTCTCCGCGCTCACGACCGGCGTCGAGGCGTCCGTATTCGCGACGAGCTCATCTTCCTCGGTCTTTCCATCCTCTCCCTGAACCTCCGTCCGGATCACGATGCTCCCGCTCTTCTCATCGATCGAGCTGATCACCCCGGTCTCGAGGACGGAAACCTCCCTCAGCTCCGCTCCCCCCGCGGAGAGCTTTTCCGCGTTCTCCGCCGGGACGGCCTCTGCCGCCTCTGTCTTCGCTTCCGGCGCCTTGCTGCTTCCCTTATCCGCCGAAGCACTGCACGATGCAAGCGATGCCCCGATGAGACAAAGTGCCATGAATCCCGCTATCCTTTTTTTCATACTGAGCTCCTTTCTCTTGTATCCATCTCAGGGTCTCTCTCCGCAGCTTTTCCTATGGGAGAAGAACCCGTAGTACCCTATATCAGTCCTTATCAGCGGCGTTTCTGCCGCTGCTGTCTGCTCTTTGTGATCTCGGCGGCGCTCCCCTGGGGAGGAAAGCTCATGCGGAAGATGCATCCGCCGGAGGGATTGTCCAGCACGCGGATCCCGCCGCCCAGCTTCTGTACGATGTCCCGCACCAGGGCGAGCCCGATCCCGTAGCCGCTGTTTCTTTGACTCCGGGAGATATCCGCCCGGTAGAAAAGGTCGAAGGCGTGGCTTTTCTCCTCGTCGCTCATGCCGATGCCGCTGTCTGTGACGTCGATCTCCAGTCCTCTTTCCCTCCTCACCCGAAGCTCACAGCTTCCGCCGGGGGTATTGTATTTTATCGCATTGTCCACGAGGTTGTAGATCGCCCTCTCCAGGAGAAGGTCATCCGTGTAAAAGACCGCGTCATCTCCCGTCACATGGAGCGAGATCTCCTTCTCCGAGGCCTTCTCCTCCAGGTCCAGAATCACCTCCTCCGCAAGCTCTCTCACGAAGACCTCCTTTCTCTCCGGCTTTTCATCCCGGGTGAGAAAGAGAATCCCCTCCACGAGACCCGAGAGCCTCGTGATGTTTTTCTCCATGCTGTCCACGAAGTCCGCAAGCTCTCCGGAGGGACTTCTCTCTTTCTTTCGAAAGACATCGATCTTTGTCTTCAGAACCGCGAGCGGCGTTCTGAGCTCGTGCGCTGCATTGATGCTGAACTGCCTCTGCTTCTCATAGTTTTCATAGATCTTGTTGATGGCCGCCTGGAAGCCCTCCGAGAGCGCCCGGATCTCATAGCTTCCCTTCTCGATCCGGATCTCGTCCTTTACGTATTCCACATTATCGATGTCGATCTCATTGACCTTCTCCGTCAGAAGCCGAAGGGGCTTGAGCATCCTCCGAATCACGAGGACGAAGAGCAGGGCGCCTCCCAGCATGGTGATTCCCATAATGAAGGCGGCATAGATGCGGTACTCCGCGAGGGTCCGGATCTGCGCCTCATCTACAACGAGAGTCAGCGGTGTATCCTCCGCATCATCCCCACCCTCCATGCCGTAAAAGCTGTGCTCCAGCTGGGACGCGAGCTTCTCCGCCATCCTGCTCTGCTCCTTCCAGAGCATATAGTTAGAAAAGAGGAGCATGAATGCGAAGACCCCGATCGTGACCGCCGTCAGCTTCAGCGCGAGGGAACGTGTCGACAGCCTATCCTTCATCGATGATATATCCCTTCCCGATCTCATTTCTTATGATGTTTTTCCCCAGGCTCTCCTTCAGCTTCCTTCGGAGAGCGGATACATGGACCCGCACGGTATTGCTGAATTCGTTCATATCCCCGTCCCAGACATGCTCCAGAAGCTCCTCCTGGGAGATATAATTTCCCTGGTTCAGGAGGAGATACTCGAGGATCCCGAGCTCCTTCGCCGTGAGACGGATCGCCTTTCCCTCCGCCGTCACGGTTTTACTCCTCATATCATAGGAGATGCCCTGGGCGGAGAGGACCGTGTCCTCCTGCAGCTGCTTCCTCCGGAGGAGGGAGCGGATCCTCGCCTCCAGCTCCTCGAAATGAAAGGGCTTGATGAGATAGTCATTGGCTCCGAGATCCAGACCCTTTACCCTGTCCTTGATCTCCGTCCTGGCCGTGAGCATGATGACATTGACAAGCTTATTCTCCCTTCGGATAAGCTGAAGAAGCGTAAAGCCGTCGATCTTTGGAAGATTGATGTCCAGTACGATGAGATCATAGCTTCCCGAGAAAAAGAGCTCCTCTGCGATCTCCCCGTCCGCCGCCGTATCCACCGTATAGCCGGAGAGCCGAAGCCCCTCGGCGATGCTCTGCCTGAGCTCTCTCTCATCCTCCACCACCAAAAGCTTCACGACTTCTCAGCTCCTTCCCGGGCTCTCCCGAAGACTCCGCTCCGCGCCGTCCTTTCGTCCCTTCAGTCCCTCTATGAAAAATCCGCTCTTCAGAGCCCCGGCAGCGCAGGCCTTCTCGCAGCGGCCGCAGCGGATGCACTCCAGATGATTGCAGTTCTTCATCGGATCGATCTGCATCTGACAGGCCCTCCTGCACGCCCCGCAGCCCGTACATTTATCGGGGTCCAAACGGTAGGAGAAGACAGAGATCGGATTAAAGAAGGAATAGATCGCTCCCAGGGGGCAGATATACTTGCAAAATGGGCGGTAGATCAGGATGGAAAGGAAAATCGTCACAAAGAGAAGCACGTTTTTCCATAGATAGAGGAAGCCCACTGCCCCTCTCATCGTCCGGTTCAGAAGAACCAGGGGGATTCCGCCCTCCAGTGTCCCAACGGGGCAGATCAGCTTGCAAAAGTACGGTGAACCCTGTCCGATAATATCCACCAGGAAGAGCGGAAGCAGGATGACAAAGACAAGCAGCAGCAGATATTTCAGCTTCCGGAGCAGCTTATCTCCCCGGAAAGTTCCGATCTTCTTCGGAAAGGGGATCTTGTGAAGAAGATCCTGTATCAGCCCGAAGGGGCAGAGCCAGCCGCAGACGAATCTCCCGAGGATTGCTCCGACCAGAAAGAGAAAACCCAGCACATAGTAGGGAAACTTGAACTTATAGCTCCCGATCACCGCCTGGAGAGAGCCGATCGGACAGGCCCCCCTCGCTCCCGGGCAGGAATAGCAGTTCATGCCCGGGACGCAGAGCTCCTTCAGCCGCCCTCCGTAGATCTTTCCGCTGAGAAAGCCCTGCAGATAGCTGTTGCTGATCAGTGCCCAGAGGGCCTGCATCCGATGTCTCGGCCACTCATTTATATTTCTTTTCCTGACGTTTTTCTTATCCAATTCCGATACACTCCATACAGATTCTGATCGCCTTTGCCAGCACGACCTCTCCCTCACCTCTCCAGAGTCCATAGATCATCATGAAGATCCCGAGAAGCGCTGCGCAAAGCCCCGGAGCGCGGGAGAGAAGCCAGCGCCTTATCCTTATCATGATCCGCTCTCCTTAAGCTTTTTCTGCTCCTTCTCCACGATTTCCTTCCAGTCCTTCAGGCTTCTGCTCCCGCTGTAGCTGTCTCCGACGATATTTCCATTCTTATCTACGAAGAAGGTCTCCGGCATCGCCTGCAGATTCTTTACTCTGCCGTTCAGATAGGAGCTGTCCGGGATCAGGAAGGGATAACCCGCCTTCGTCTTCGCCTGGATCAGCTTCGCCTTTTCAATGGCCTCCTGATTCTCCTCTCCGCTCTCATCGCGGGTATCCGTGACGACGCCCACCACATTGACGCCCTTGTCCTTCATCTCCTGCCGAAGCTTCTCAAGATCCGGGATCTCCTGCACGCAGGCCGTGCACCAGGTCGCAAAGACGTTGACCATCGTAAGATCATAGTCCGAAAAGTCCTTCTCCGAAAAGTCCGCGCCGTCGATCGTCTTCGTCGAAAGAGGCGCGATGGAAGCGGTGCCGGAGGCTGTCATGCTCTGCCCCGCGGGTACGGAGGCGCCGTTTTCCGACATTTCCTCTCTCTCCCCTATCGTCACACCGATCTCCTCGATGAGCCCTCTCTCCTCCTCCGACGCGGAGGGATCCGTGCCCATATAGTAGACATACTTTCCGTCGCTGCTCTCCCCGATCTTTTTCTGTGTGCTGCACCTTGTCAGCTCCTTGATCTCCTCCTCCGTCATATCGGAGGCATACATGCCGATCGTTCCGACCCGGGAAAGGCTCTTCATCCAGTTCGTATAGCCGTCTCCTATTTTCTTGACCTCCGCTTCCCTCTGCTCCTTCGTGAGCTTGTTCCAGGAGACGAGGAAGTAACGAAATCCTCCCTTCTCATCCGCGAGGGAGTCGTCGAACATGGCGATCTCCTTCTGGTCCATCTTCGAAAGAAGCTTCTCCGGAAGGCTGAACGAGACTCCCATATAGGGAAATTCATATTTGTCGCTGCGCTGCCAGGCGTAATCCGCGGGCTTAAAGCTCTCATCCGACATCCCGGCCTGCTCTATGTTCATGCCGTCCATGGCCGCCACGCTCTCCGCCGCGGGGCTTCCCGCCGCCTTCTCCTCTTTCTTTCCTCCGCAGGCCGTAAGCCCGAGGCATAAGCCAAGGCTCAGCATAAGGGCGGCTGCCCTGCTTCCGTTTCCTCTCATATTTAACTCCTTGATCTCCTTAAGACTTTTCCTTTCATCCCGGGAAGCAGACGGAGCAAAGCGCCGGAGCCGTCTTCCCTATCGACAAGGGCAGTATAACATGGCGGGTATAAAGTTCCTGTTAAGAAATCCGATTTTCGGAGTTTTTTTGAATGGAGCGGTCCGTCCGCCCCTTATGAAGCTGTTTTAAGCGGCCGACAGCCCGCTTTCGAAGCGGGCTCATCCCATTCCGCAGCCTTGGGAGTTTATGATCCTCAGATCGGCCCGCTCGAAGCTATGGCAGTACGGTATGGGAAGCCGCATGGATAGGAAGCAAAACAGAAGGTGAGAATGGATGAAGAAAACGAAAAACCCCGCATCGGAAAGCCGCGCGGATAGTTCTCAGACCTTAAAGCGGTAGCCGACTCCCCAGATCGTCTCGATATACTGCGGCTTTGAAAGATTATCGATCTCGATCTTCTCCCGGAGCTTCTTGATGTGAACCGTGACGGTCGCGATATCCCCGACGGAATCCATCTTCCAGATCTCTTTAAAGAGCTCCTCCTTGCTGTAGACGTGGTTTGGGTGGGAGGCAAGAAAATAAAGGAGATCAAATTCACGGGCCGTAAAGGGGACCTCTTTTCCGTTTACGAAGACGCGGCGGGCCGTGCTGTCGATCTTGATCCCCCGGATTTCCAGAATGGGAATTTCCGTCCGGCTGCTGCCGAGCAGTCTCTCATAGCGGGCGAGATGCGCCTTGACCCTCGCGACAAGCTCGCTCGCCGAGAAGGGCTTTGTCATATAATCGTCCGCACCGAGTCCGAGACCGCGGATCTTATCGATGTCGTCCTTTCTCGCGGAGACCAGGATGATCGGGATATCCTTCCTCTCCCGCACCTCGCCGCAGATTTCGAAGCCGTCCTTTCCGGGGAGCATGAGATCCAGGATCAAAAGTGCATAGTCCTCCTTTAATGCCCTGGCAAGTCCCTTCCCGCCGTCCGATTCCAGGTCCACGGAAAAGCCGGAGAGCTCCAGATAATCTCTCTCCAGCTCCGCAATCGCCTCTTCGTCCTCCACGATCAGAATCCGCTTCCTCTCATCCATAAAAATCCTCCCGTCCCCGCTCCCTTACGGCCTTCCCTCTTCAGTGCTCTCCTTTTAGCGCCGTGTCCTTTCTGAGCGTAAAGTGGATCGTCGTCCCCGCTCCCTCCGCGCTCTCCGCCCAGATTCTCCCCCCGCTGTCCTCTATGATCTTGCGGGCGATGGAAAGACCGATTCCGGATCCTCCCTTTCGGGAATTCCGGGAGGAATCCTCGCGGAAAAAGCGCTCAAAGACATAGGGGAGAGCGGAGCTTTGAATCCCCCGGCCATTGTCAAAGATCCGCACCTCCACGAAATCCCCCGCGTCCCCCACGAAGATTCCGACCTCCGGATCCGCCTTGTCCATGTATTTCACAGAATTTGAGATGATGTTGTTCACGACCTTCCGAAGCTGCTCCGGATCGGCCAGCATCAAAACGGAATCCTCCACCTCGTTCTTATAGGAAAAGCGGTAGCCCTTCGACTCCATATCGAGTCCGATCTCGTCCGCACAGTCGGAGAAATATTCCCGCACGCTGATGCGTCTGAAATGGTAGGGAATCTTGTTGGTCTCGATCTTTGCGTAATAATTCAGCTCGTCGATCAGACGATCCATGTCGTTCGCCTTGTTGTAGATCGTGCGGATATACTTCTGCTGGCGCTCCGGGCTCTTCGCGATGCCGTCCAATATCCCCTCCGAGTAGCCCTTGATCGTCGTGAGAGGCGTCTTCAGATCGTGGGCGATATTGGAGATCAGAACCTTGTTCTCCGTGTCGTTTCGGATCTTCTCCTCCTGTGTCTCCTTCAGGCGGATCCGCATCTGTTCGAAGGCCTCCATCAGCTCTCCGAATTCATCCTCCGTCTCCGCCTCCAGCGTAAAGTCCAGATCTCCGGATTCGATCCGCTTCGCCGCCCGCTTGAGCTCATCCACCGGCTTCACGATGCCCATATAGATCCACAGGATGAAAAGAAGGCCCGCGAGCACAAGGATCAGGATCCCGGAGCTTAAGCTGAGGACGCCCAGGGAGGAGAGGAAGATAAGGAAAATGGGGAGCAGCGTGCTGACGCCGAAGCTCACCGCGATTCTCCCCATCAGACCGATTTTCATCAGAAGCTCAGCTTCTCCTCAAAGTACTCCGGAAGGGAAGCGATCGGCAGCCGGACCTGCTGCATGCTGTCCCTCTCCCGGACGGTGACGCAGCCGTCCTCCTCCGAGTCAAAATCATAGGTCACACAGTATGGTGTGCCGATCTCATCCTGCCTCCGGTAGCGCTTCCCGATATTTCCCCTGTCATCATACTCGCAGTACCAGCGGCGGGAGAGCTCGGTGCAGATCTTCTCCGCGCCCTCGGAAAGCTTCTTCGAGAGCGGCAGCACGCCGATCTTCACCGGGGCGATCGCCGGATGGAAGCGGAGCACGGTTCTCTCCTCCCCGCCCTCCAGCTCCTCCACATCGTAGGCCGCGCAGAGGAAGGCCAGCGTCACGCGGTCCGCCCCGAGAGACGGTTCTATGACATAGGGGATATAGTGATCCTTCGTCTCGTCATCGAAGTAGCTCATATCCTGCCCGGAGATCTCCTGGTGACGGGAGAGGTCATAATCCGTCCGATCCGCAATGCCCCACAGCTCTCCCCAGCCAAAGGGGAAGAGGAATTCCAGATCCGTGGTCGCCTTGGAGTAGAAGCAGAGCTCCTCCTTATCGTGATCCCTCGCCCGAAGCATCTTCTCCGGGAGTCCGAGCGTAAGCAGCCAGTTTTTGCAGTAGTCCTTCCAATACTGGAACCATTCGAGATCTGTGCCGGGCTTACAGAAAAATTCCAGCTCCATCTGCTCAAACTCCCTCGTCCGGAAGGTGAAGTTTCCCGGCGTAATCTCATTTCGGAAGGATTTTCCGATCTGCCCAATGCCGAAGGGGAGCTTCTTCCGGGAGGTTCTCTGGACATTCTTAAAGTTCACGAAGATCCCCTGCGCGGTCTCCGGGCGGAGGTATACGGCATCCTTCGCGTCCTCTGTCACGCCCTGAAAGGTCTTGAACATAAGGTTGAACTGACGGATCCCGGTAAAATTATGCTTCCCGCAGCTGGGGCAGGGGATCCGCTGCTCCGAGACGAAGCTCTCCATCTTCTCCTTCGTCCAGCCGTCGACGGAACCATCCAGCGCGATCCCGTGTTCCGATGCGAAGTCCTCGATCAGCTTATCCGCCCGGAAGCGCTCGTGGCACTCCCGGCAGTCCATCAGAGGATCGGAGAAGCCGGAGAGGTGCCCGGAAGCGACCCAGGTCTGCGGATTCATGAGAATCGCGCAGTCGATCCCCACATTATGCTTCGATTCCTGGATGAACTTCTTCCACCAGGCGCGCTTTACATTGTTCTTGAGCTCGACGCCGAGATTTCCGTAATCCCAGGTATTCGCAAGTCCTCCATAGATCTCGGAGCCGGGATAGACGAAGCCTCTCGACTTCGCGAGGGAAACGATCGTGTCCATTGCATAATTTTTTGCCATAAGTTCCTCTTTCTGCCGCCGGGGTGCGGCAAGCAACCGACCTTTACCGATGGGTGATCCGTCGTCAGGCGAAACTGTCCCATGTTTATCTACTATAGCGCGATTCGCCTTGAAAATCCAGCCATGCTTATAAGGCGCGCTCCGTCACATTATAGGATTACCATACATGTGTTACAGCAGTGAAGGAAGCTGTCTGCCGCTCGGAAAGTGGAAGAAATCACGGTTCAAGTTGAAAGAGAATACTTAATAACAAAGACGGAGGATAGTTGTTAAACATGCTCCGTCTGGGATATTTAGTTTGAAGTCGCAGATTGCGGCTTCAAAAATTATTTTATTGTCTTAAGCCTTGCTATAAGATTTTTTGCCATTTGTTGATCTTGAATCAGCGTAATAGCAAAGCATTTACTACCGGCATCCTTTATGGATGCACCAATATGATAGACACTGGTATCATCAAGAATCAAGAACCGGTCATGGAATGCAGCTGTCTTTTTGACCTTTAAAGTAGGATATTGGCTGTTGAAGCTATTAATATCAGTCTGACTTATGCTTGCCTTTGGATGAGTGTATATTGTGACAGAAACCCCTTTGTTCTTCTTTGCCAAAAGGTTTAATGTCTTGAGATCAACATAGCCATCCACAAGGGATAAGTTCTGACTTGCCTTCTGGATAAGTGACGCAATCAAGCTGAATGCATCATATATTTGACCATCAAAAAAGATTTTCTGCTCTGATTCTGCATGATCAGATATGTATTCAAACACCTTATCGAATTTTTCGTTGGCTTCCTTCTGGAATTCGAGCTGTTTTAACTCTACACTACTGATTTTTTCAAAGAGTAGAAAGTTATTGGAGATAAAGCGGCGCATTTCAACGAATGTATCCATGATGCGAACACTTACATCGATTGCGACATCACTGTGCAGTACCGCTGATAACATGGCGATACCCGGCTCTGTAAAACAATAGGGGAGTTTTCTGCGTCCACCACGTCCGTCACTCTTTGAAGTCGCAATTTGCGACTTCAAAGAATCGTATTCTTCTTTGGTCATTTGGAAGCAGAAAGACCCTGGGAATCGACCAATATTACGCTTTACACTTTCGTTTAATCTTTTGGTTTCAACTTGATAAAGTACGGCTAAATCGCTATCAATCATGACTTGCTGACCGCGTACTGTATAAATCAAACTTTGAATCACACTGTTAGAAATTGGCGCAAGTTCCGTGTTTTCTGCTATGGATTGTTTTGCCATTAATGTTATCTCCGCGAATATATATTGTGGCAGCGACTTCAAACAGCCTACATGTAGGATATCATATTTAGTCTGTTTACTCCATTGTTTTCAGAAAATTACAGATGAAATAGTGGATTTTAGCAGAAGAAACTATTGGCAAGCAGCAACAGGCAAGTAAGGAACTTCGAACTATGGAACCGTTATCAGAAGATCCCGGATATACGTCACTGCAAATAGCAGACATTATGACGGTCAGCAGAGTTTTTGTAACAAAATATCTGCAAACTTTAAAAGGAAAGAGATTCATAGCCAGGATTGGCTCAGACCGCAAAGGTTATTGGAAAAGCAATTAAACGAAAGAAAACTGAATATTGAGGATAAAGAAAGCGTCGACATTATAGTCGGCGCCTTCGTTTCTCGTAAGGGCAGGGATTTTGCTTTTGTACTTACTGCTTTTCGCTCACACTTGCGATATAGCCGAGCTCTCTGTCGTGCTCCTTAAAGTAACGGGACATAGTGCGGAACATCTCCCGCTCCTCCTTCTTCTGCCCTCTCATGATGATCGCAGCCGCGCGGAGGAGCCCCTCATCCCGGATCATCCCGATCGGGTCCATGAGCGTGATCCTCCCGCAGCGCTGCACCGGCCGGAAGGAATGCTTCTCAAGGATCGCCTTCCAGCCCAGGACGCTCAAGGGCTCCACATTCATCCGGATGGCCCGGCTGAGTCCGGCCCGAAGCTCCCGCTGCTTCTCGGGATTCTCTTCATAGAGGCAGACATCATGGGTGAGGAGGAGTCCGCCCGGCTTCAGTACCCTGCAGTACTCCGAAAGTGCCCTGTCCTTTCCGTCCCCTGTCAGCATCGTAAGCATCGCCTCGTTGATGAGGATGTCGAAGTTCTGGTCCGGGAAGGGAAGGCAATAGGCATCCGCCCTCTGCACGGAGAGCCTGTCCTGAAGGCCCGCTCTTCGGATGTTCCGCTCTGCCTTCTCCAGTGCCCCCTCATCCAGGTCCACTCCGATCACGCGGCAGGGATAATGCCTTCCGATCCGGACCATCGTGGTCCCCATATTGCACGCCACCTCTAAGACCCTCGTATCCTTCCCAAACTCTGCCTTTCCGAGAAGCCAGTTCGTCGCGGCGATCCCTCCCGGTCTCAGCCGGCGCTTCCCAAGTCTTGCCAGAAATTCATGCCCTGCTTCTCTCTTCATACTTGTCTTCTCCTTCTCTCTCATTCCAAACTTCCGCTTCCTCGGGGATGAGCTCCACCGGCACGATGCTCTTCAGCGCTCTTCCTTTGAAGTGAATTTCATTGACGACGACTCTCACCCGGAACGCCCTCGCGATGTTTTCCGCGCAGAGGACCTCCCGGACCGCTCCGCTGATATAGCTTCCCTCCCGGTCCATCATGAAGGCCTCATCCGCGATGGCCAGGGCATTGGTCGGATAATGGGTGTTCATGACGGCCGCAATCCCCTCCTCGTGAACCAGCCGGTCAATCATGTCCAGCACGAGGAGCTGATTGTGAAAGTCCAGACCGGTCTCCGGCTCATCCAGGATGATAAGCTTCGGATGATTGATCAAAGCCTTCGCGATGAGCACCATTTGCAGCTCTCCGCCGCTCATCTGATTGCAGTCCTTTCCGGAGAGCGATGTAATGTGCAGCTTCTCCATAAGCTCCAAAGCCTGCTCCCGCTCCTTCTTCCCCGGCTGGGCGAAGGGCCCGAGATGGGCGCTCCTCCCCATAATGACCATCTCAAGCCCGGAAAAGGAGAAGGCAAAGGAATGGGACTGCGGGATATAGGAGATATCGGACCAGATCTCCCGGGGCTTAAGCCTCCGGATATCCCTCCCAAGGAGCAAAGACCTCCCGGATCTCCAGGGCAGTATCCCCGTCATGCACTTTAGGAGCGTCGTCTTTCCGACGCCGTTTGGGCCGAGTACGGAGAGCATCCTCCCCTCCCTCACGTCAAGAGAAATCCCATTCAGGATCTGCCCTCCTTCCGGGTAGGAGTAGCAGCCCCCCTCCACCTTCAGAATCATCGAAAGCTCCTCTCCGAGCGCTTCAAAAGCAGGATGAAAAAGGGCGCTCCCAGGATCGCCGTCAGCACGGAGAGCGGGAGCTCAATCACGGTCAGAGTCCGGGACAGGGTGTCGATGAGGATCAGAAAGGAAGCCCCGAGGCTGATGCTCATCGGGATCACCAGTCGATTATTGCTCCCCGTCATCATCCTCGCGCAATGCGGGATCAAAAGCCCGACCCAACCCACCTGTCCGCACATGGAGACCGAGGAGGCGGTGATCATGGTGATCGCAAGCACCAGGAGAATCCGCATCCTCTTCAGATGGATGCCGCTCGCCCTCGCTTCATCCTCGCTGAGGGAGAGGATGTTGAACTGCCAGCGGAGCAGGTAGATGAGCGCTGTCCCGATCAAAATCATGGGAGTTCCGATCAAAAGCTTCCGATAGGATGCCCCGGTGAAGCTCCCCATCAGCCAATAGGTGATCTGCGGGAGCTTATCCATCGGGTCTGCCGTATATTTCAAAAGGGAGGAGAGCGCATTAAAGAGGGAGGAGATCATCACACCGGAGAGAACCAGAAAGAGGATTGAGATCCCCCGCTTCCCCGAGGAGATCCGCAGTGTCACAAAGACGGAGAAGAGGCCAAAGAGCAGCGCCGTCGCCTGAATCCCCGCCATATGGAAGGACAGAAGAATCGCAAGGATCGCCCCGACGCAGGTCCCGCTCGTCACGCCCAGGATATCCGGCGTAGCAAGCGGATTGGAAAAGAGAGCCTGGCAGGCCGCCCCTGCGCAGCCAAGCCCTCCTCCCACCGCAATCGCCATCAGTATCCTCGGGATGCGGAGCTCGAAGATCACGGCTCGTGCCTGCGGATCCGCATCCCTTCCCGTAAGTGTCAGAAAAACCGTCTCTATGAGCTTTGCCGGGGGCAGGCTCATGCGCCCGAGCCCGCAGCAGAATACGGCGATGAGCGGCGGGAACAGGAGCATGGCGGCGATTGCCCAGGGGCGGAAGACCCCATTTCGAAGCAGCAGCTTTCTTTCCATCGATCAATACTCCAGCATTTCCTCTATCTCCGCCTCATTCAGCTCATAGCCGTAAAAGCGGGAATAGTAATCGCGGATCTTCTCCTTTAAGGGATAGTCCCGGAAAGCCTCCGGATAAGCGCAGCAGGCGAGCCAGGCGTAGACTAAGCGCGCATCGGGATTTGGAGTGAACCAGTTCCACATGCCGAGTGTCGTATTATAGACTCTTTTGTTCTTCACCGCATCCAGGGAGGAGAAATCCGCCCCCTCCACCGTATTATTCAGAACCTCTTCGCTCCGGATCGGGGAAATCCCCGGCCCGTCCAGAAAGAGAAGCTCCGGATTCCAGCCGTAAATCTGCTCGAAGCTCGTCTGCGCAAAGCCCTGCGTCTCCTCCGCGACATTCCTAAGCCCCAGGTTCCGGAGCCAGAAATCCCCGAACACTCCCTTTCCCGCAACCTGCGGGGAGCCGTTGTTCAGGCGGAAGAGAATCATGGCGCTCGGCCTCTCCCCTTCCGGGATCGCCGCGATCCTCTCTCTCACATCCTTGACGATCTCATCCCCGTATGAGAGGAAGTCGTCCATCTTCCCCTTCTCGCCGAAGACCTCCTCCAAAAGCCGGAGCCAGTCCCGATAGCGGGTCAGAGGGTCCGGAGGTCCCTCCCCTCCCTTCACCGTCGCAAATCCGACGCAGGGGATCCCCGTCTTGCTGAGAGCCTCGTAATGCTCTTTATTCCCGGCATTATAAAGGATGATATCCGGCTTAAGCTCCATGATCGCCTCCACATTGAGGTCTCCCTGCGCGTAGACGGTATTCGTGACATCCATGAGCTCCGGCGCGATATCCTTCAGCACGGTCTTCGTGATGGAGTCCTTGAAGCTCCCGGCAAAGCCCACAAGGTAAGGGGTCTTCCCCTTAAAATATGCCATATAGGTGGAGAGGATCGGAACCTGGTCCACGACGACCCTCCGGATCTCGTTCGGGACCATCACGCGGTTTCCCGCGTGATCCAGTACCTCATGGCTTCCGCTGTCGCTTTTTCCCTCCGCCTCGCTCTCTTCCTTTTTTCCTTCTCCCGTCTCTTCCCTCTTCTCTGTCTTCGTCTCCCCGACGGCGGAAGATGATCCCTCCCCGGCCCGGGAAGCACCCCCTCCCGGAGATGCACAGGCGCAGAGAAGCAGCGCGGAAAGAAGCAGGGACAGCCCTTTCAGAAAAATCCTTTTCATATACCCTCCAGCTGTACTGTGACGCCAAAAGTTAATCATAACTAACTCATAGCCCCAGTTTATCCCATTCAGAGGGATAATTATGTTGCATTGGCAACACAAAAAGCCTTCGGGCGGCGCCAGACCTGCTGCGCCGCCCGAGGGCTTTCCTTTTTCCTTATCTCTTATCTATTTTACTTATCTCTTATCTGTTCTCCTCAGCGGATCGTCTCCAGCACCGCGAGGCTTTTGAAATGCTTTGGGATCGTCTCCAGAAGGAGAGCATCGACGTTTTCCGAAAATTCCCGAAACTGCTCCGGGCTCAGGAGAAAGGTATAGAGCTTTTGCAGCGGGCTGTCCAGGACATGGCGCCAGGCCATTTCGCAGCCCTTTCCCCCATGTCCCGGAGGGAGCTCGGTATACTCCCCGTTCAGAAAAAGCATGCGGAGCTCAAAAATCCTCCGGACGAGCTCGTTTGGGATATTTTCCTTCAAAAGGGCACAGAGGGAGAGGTAGAGAAGCGAGACCATCTCCTCCGAAGGAAGGCCCTCCTGCGCACAGTAGTCCGAAAATTCCAGGAAATAGGAGCCGTAGCAGGCATTCGTAAGGTCCAGGGCGATCTCCGTGAAATAGCGGGCGATCGAGGCGGAGCGGAGATTATAGCCGCTTCGTCCTTTGGCAAGCTGAAAGCTTCCGAAGACAAAGGGCCGGCAGGCCGCCATGAGGGGGCTCCCCGGCTTCTTCGCGCCGGAGGCCCAGACTGTGATCTTCCCAAGCTCCTTTGTGAGGAGCGTGAGGCATTTGTCATAATCCCTGGAGGGGCGGGCGGAGAGGACAACCCCGCAAAGCTCCAGAATTTCTCCCTTCGGCAAGGCCTAGAGCGGCTCCTCCCGGTAGCCGTACTCCCGAAGATAAAGGGGATTTTCCCGCCAGTCCTTCCTCACCTTCACAAAAAGCTGAAGGTTCACCCTGCCCTCCAGAAGCTTCTCCATCTGGATGCGGGCTCCGCTGCCGATCCGCTTCAGCATGCTCCCTCCCCTTCCGATGATGATGCCCTTGTGCGCTTCCCTTTCACATATAATACTCGCCTTTATGTCCCAAAGGCCGTTCTTCCTCTGACGCATCTCCTCGATTAAAACCGCGATGCCGTGCGGAACCTCCTGGTCCAGCTTATAGAGCGTCTGCTCCCGAATCAGCTCCGCCGCGATATCCCTAAGAGGCATATCCGTGACCGTATCCTCATCGTAGTAGCGGGGCCCCGGCGGAAGATTGCGAAAGATCGCGCTCTTCAGCTCCTCGATGTTCTTATGCTTATAGGCGGAGATCGGGATCAGCTCCGTCAGCTCCAGAAGATTCCGGTAAGCCTCCGTCAGCTGTGTCAGCTCCTCCTCACTTTTCAGGATATCGATCTTATTCACGACAAGGATTGTCTTCTTTTTACATTCCCGGAGAAGCCTCGCGATATACTCCTCCGCCTCTCCCGGAAGCTCTCCCGGCTCCACGAGCCAGAGGACGAGGTCCACATCGCCGAGCGCCTTCTCTGCGACATGCTCCATGAACTCGGAGAGGCGGTTTCTCGCCTTATGGATGCCCGGTGTATCGTGAAAAACGATCTGTCCCCTCTCATCATCATAGACCCCCATGATGCGCTTTCTCGTGGTCTGCGGCCGCTTCGAGGTGATCGCGATCTTCTGCCCTATGACGGCATTCATAAGGGTGGACTTTCCGACATTCGGGCGGCCCGCCAGGCCTACAAAGCCCGATCTGATTCCTTCCATCCCGCTCTCCTTTCCTCCTTCCTTAAAGCTTCTCCACGCTTTCAAAAAGCTCCCCTGCTCCGGAGACCTTCGCCGCGGACCCGATCGTGCAGGCCGCGCCGGTCGAGAGAATCTCCTCGATATAGGGGGCAAAGCCGCGGATCCTCTCTTCCGTAGTGTCCAGAAGCTCCTCTCTCTCCCTTTGCAGCATCTCGTCTGTGATATGACTCAGAAAGCAGCTGAGATTCCACATCGCTCTCGCATAATTTGTCTTTGGTGCATCCAGCTCCGAGACCGCACCAATGATATATTTCATCATCCCCCTCTCATCGCTTCGGAAGGAGCGAAGATAATCCGGGAGCTCCGCGTAGACCTGCATCGTACTTCTGATATGCGGATCCCGGTAGGAGACAAGATAGCCCTCTCCGGAGAGGGAGAAGCCGGACATGCAGCCATAGGCGTTTCCTCTCTCCCGCAGTCTCTTCCAAAGATACTCAAAGTTAAGAATATTCTTTAAGACGCGGAGTGCACCGGAATAGGGATGCCTCTTCCGATCAAATCTCCCGCACTGCGAGACGAAGTTCACCTGAGCCGTGTCGCAGAAGCCCTCTCTCTTTGCTCCCCGCAGGGAAAGCTGGGCGCTCTCCCCGCTCTTCTCCTCCCTCTCTATCCCGGGGCTCAGAATCATTTCGAGTAAGCTCTGCTCCCGCTCTCTCCTCTCATACTCCGAGAGCCAGTCCGGGAGGAGGCCGAGGAGCTTCTCCAGCTCTCCCTTCTCCGATGCGGCGGAGAGGAAGAGATTCTTCGTCTCAAAGAGCTTCTCCGCGACGAGGGAGAGCCTCCGCATAAAGTCCCCTCCCTTCTCTTCGAAATCCGCGAGACTTCTCTCCAGGAAGCGGTAATATTCGATCCCCGCGCTAAGCTCACGGTAGCGTCCCGCGGCGGAGAAGCCGGAGGAAGCGCGGCGAACCGCATAGCTGTGGCTCGCATTCTCAAGGCTCATCCTCTCCCTGGAGCGGCACTCATTCAGGATCTCCAGCATGCGCTTCGGATCCTCCAGCTTCGTCGTGTGCAGGATCTCCTCGAGGAGGGAGAGCGCCTTTTCGATCTGATCGGGCAGTATCCTGCACTCCGCGGCGAAGAAGCCCCGATAGCGGAGGGGATCCTCGAGATCCGGATAGACCTCCATGTCGAAGCCGTAGTCCCCGGTATTCAGATAGAGCTCTGAAGCGAGGTCCCGGAAGGCATGCTTTTCCGTGTCCATATAGGCGAGGGCGCTCTTCAAAAATCCCGCATAGGGGAGCTCCTCCTCCGTGAGACAGGCGGTATTGAAGTTCAGCCTGAGATAGAGGATGCCGCGGCTCGGAAGCTCCGTCAGCAGTATGCTCCTCCCGGAAATTTCCTCCCGATGGAACGAGCTTCGCTCCGCCTCTCTCCCGATGTCCTCCCTCGAGAGAAGCGGCAGGCTTCGAAGCGCCTCCTCCGTATTTTTCTCCTCCTGATAGCGAAGAAGAGCTTCCTCATCCGATCGGATCTTCCTAAGCTCCGCCTCGGAGAGCCTCTCCCGGAAGGCGCGGAGCTTCGCGGAGAGCTCCGCCTCTCTCTTCTCGGAAAGCCCCGCCTCCGGGCGGAGCAGGACGAGACTTGCGTGCTTTTGATCGAGAAAGCTCTCCCGAAGCAGCGACTCAAAATAGCCCTTCTCCACCAGGGAGCGAAGCTCCCCGTAGAGCTTTCCGCAGTCCAGGAAGCGCCAGGGCTCTCCCCCGTAGAGCCAGCTGTCCAGCGCGCTCAGGCTGTAGACCAGCCCCTTCGGCGTGCGCCCGTAGTCCGCCTCCCGATAGAGGAACTCATCGTGATTGATCGCGGAGAGCAGCGTCTTTTTGTCGATGCCCTCCTCCGCGAGCTTTCTGATCGTCCCCCGGATGATCTCCTGAAATCTCCGCTCCTTTTTGGGATCCGTATTCTTTGCGATGACGGAGAAGTAGGGCTGCAAAATCCCGCCGGCGTAGCCCCCGAGGATATCCTCTCCGATTCCGGCGTCCAGGAGAGCCTGCTTGAGCGCTGCGCCCGGCGCGGAGAGAAGCGCATAGTCCAGGATCGAATAGGCCATGGAGCGCTTCGGGTCCAGTGCATCCCTAAGGACCATGCTGTAGGCCAGATAGCTTCTCCCCTCCGTCTCCTCCTCTTTTCCGATCGGATAGCAGTCCTCCTCCCTCCTCTTCCTCGGGAAGGATTCCTGCATCCGGACCTCCGAGAGGGGATCGATGGCGTCAAAGCCGGAGAGATACTCCCGGTCCAGAAAGCTGAGCTTCGACTCCATGTCGAGATCTCCGTAGAGGATGATGTAGGAATTCGAGGGATGATAGAAGCGCTCGTGGAAGGCGCAGAAATTCTCATAGCTTAAATCCGGAATCGCCTCCGGATCCCCGCCGCTCTCATTCCCGTAGCAGCTCTTCGGAAAGAGAGAGTGCATGATGCGCCGCTCCAGCACGGACTCCGGATTGGAGAAGGCGCCCCTCATCTCATTGTAGACGACGCCGCTGTATCGAAGCTCCGCACCCTCATTCACAGTCTCATAATGCCAGCCCTCCTGCAGGAAGGTAAAGCGGTTCTTCAGGCAGTTCGGGTGAAAGACCGCATCCAAGTAGACGTCCATGAGATTGTCGAAGTCCTTGTCGTTTGTGGAGGCGATCGGGTAGACCGTCTTGTCCGGATAGGTCATCGCGTTCAGATAGGTATTCAGAGAGCCCTTCACGAGCTCGATAAAGGGATCCTTCAGCGGGAATTTCTCCGAGCCGCAGAGCACGGAATGCTCCGTAATATGCGAAACCCCGGTCGAATCCTCCGCCGGAGTCCGGAAGCTGATGGAAAAAACCTTGTTTTTGTCCTGATTTTGAAGCGTCAGTACCCTCGCGCCGGACTTCTTGTGGCGATATACGACCGCCTCCGTGTCCAGCTCCGAAATCCTTTTTCTCTCAAGCCTCTGATATTCTTTCACTCTTCTGTATTCCTTTCTGTCTTCGGCATAGAGCGCCCGTTTATGATCCCGGCCCGCATATTTCAGTCCGGATATTTCAGATCCGGTATTTGATCCGGTATTTTGGATCAATTGTTCAGGATCAGATATTCCCGATCAGGCGGTCCTTGAAGAACTCTGCGGCCTCCCTCACGAGAGTGTGCGGAATCAGGAGCTCCTCGGTCTGTGCGGGTATGAGCTCAAGGCCGCTGAGCCCGTAGCGCTTCGCAAAGCTTTCCGCCCGCAGAAACTGGCTCCTTGAGCATATGATCCCGACGCGAAGCGCTGACTGCGCTCTCGAAGGCGCTTCCTCCCCGCCCTCACTCTGCGCGGGGGAGAGCTCCGCCGCTTCTTCACTCTCCTTTTTTCTCTCCCTCTCCTCCTGTTCCGCGAGGATGCTCTCCGCCTGCTCCGAGGGAGAGACCGTTTCTTCCCCGCTCTCTCCCTTCTCCTCTCCGCTCTCCGACTCCCTTCCCTCCGGATTCACCTCAATCAGTTCCTCCGTATCGCCGTCCGCGTCCGGGGAAAAATAGAGCCCGCCGTCCGGCTGCGTCTCCACGGAGTCCGGTTTGGAGAGATCCATCCGACTCCCATCCTCAAAGAGGATGTATTGCTGCTTTTGCTCCGCGCGCTCCGCCTCGTTGGACAGAATGGTCTGCACAGAGTAGCCGATCTTCTCCTGGAGCGAGGAGGAGTAGAACTCCATCAAAAGCTTCGAGGCCGGAACCCCGCGCTTTATCATATAATAATACATCACGCTCGCCTGCGTGCTCGTCCCGAACTTTCCCCGCCCTCCGGAGAGGATGAAGACCGTCCCGGGTGAGCTCCCCGCATAGTCCGCCGCCTTCTCCAGGCGGTCCTTCAGCGTGTCCGAGGCCTTATTGTGGCTAAGATAGGTCCCCATGACGATCACATAGTCCAGTCCCGCCTCCGGCTTCTTCCTGGGCAGAAGGAGCAAAAAGGAGAGAAGGAGAAAGGAGAAGAAGGAAAGCGCATAGCTCGTCATGAAAAAGACGAAAACCCTCTTTCCCCTCTCCCTGTTCTTCTCCCTCTGCCGCTTTTCCCAGCGCCAGAAAAGCGCTGTCAGAAGATTGAGAAGCGAGAAGAAGGGCCAGAACCAGAGAAAGCCGATCATCCCGCAATGAAGCAGCAAAATGACAAAGTAGGAAAAAGAGGATATGGCAAGCATAAAAAACAGTAATTCCATAGTCTCCTATCCATCCCTTCGGAGGATGTCCCCCTCCTCCGGACAAGCCGTGAGTCTGAGCATGAGCTCCTGCCCCGCGTGCGGACAGGAGTCCTGCGCGATCCCGCTCTCCTTGTCCCGGATCTCGAGTACGACTGCCGGGATATCCCTCCCGTCCGGCTTCATGATCCGAATCTCCTCTCCCACGGAAAATTTATTTTTCTGTCGGAGGGCGAAAAATCCTCCCGTCCCCGGCTCCCGCGCTCTTCCGAGATAGACGGAGGACCTCTCATAACTCTCCCCTTGGCCCTTACCTCCGGGCTTCGGGGGACCGAAGTAGAAGCCCGTAGAATATTCCCGGTGCGTGCATCTCTCCAGCTCGTCCCGGTAGCCGGGCAGCTTCCTCCGGTATTTCTCCGGATCCTCATAAAAGTCGTCGATCGCCCTCCGGTAAGCCCTCCCAACGGTTGCGGTATAGAGCTCTGTCTTCATCCTCCCCTCGACCTTCAGAGAGTCGATGCCGGCTGAGAGGAGCTCCGGGATATGCCCGATCATGGAAAGGTCCTGAGAGCTTAGGATATAAGTCCCCCTCTCGTTCTCATAGACCGGAAAATATTCCCCCGGGCGCTTCTCCTCGACGAGACGGTAATTCCAGCGGCAGGGATGCGTGCATTCCCCATGGTTTGCGTCCCTCCCCGTCATGAAATCGGAGAGGAGGCATCTTCCGGAATAGGACATGCACATCGCCCCGTGCACAAAGGCCTCGATCTCGAGCGATGCGGGGATCCTCCTCCGGATCTCGGAGAGCTCCGAAAGAGAAAGCTCTCTTGCGGCCACGACTCTCTTTGCTCCGAGCCTGTGCCAAAAGAGAAAGCTCTCGTAGTTGGTGCAGTTCGCCTGGGTCGAGATGTGAAGCTCCATCTCCGGCATCTCCTCCCTTGCGAGAAGGAAGATCCCGGGATCTGCGATCAGCACCGCATCGACCCCGCTCCCCCGAAGCTCCCGGAAATACTCCCTGACACCGGAAAGATCCCCGTTTCTTGCGAGGATGTTCGCTGTCACATAGACTCTCGCCCCCCTCTCATGCGCATAGCGCACGCCGGAAAGGATCTCATCCATGCTGAAATTTCTCGCCTTTGCGCGAAGGCCGTAGGCCTCCCCTCCGAGGTAGACCGCATCCGCCCCGTAGCGAAGCGCTGTCTTCAGCCCCTCCGGCGATCCCGCCGGAAGAAGGAGCTCTGTCCGTCTCACTCTCTTCCCTTCCCTCTTTCTCTGTCTCTTCCTCGCTGCAAATACAGCTGTCCTTCCGCTTCCCGCATCCCTTCTCCGGGAGCTCTTCCCTCTCCTTCCCTTTTCCCCAGCGAAGGGGAAACGCCCGCTCTGATCGGAGAGGAAGCGGACTCCGCGGACTCCGGGCAGCGCAAGCTGACCGAAAGTCCGTCTCCGACCGGGAGGACAGCCGTCCGAAGCTGCCTGCTCTGTGTGATCGAGAAAAGATAGTCTCTCATGCGCTTGTGTATGGTCCGGTCCCTCCTCGGGATCTCAAAGCGGCTCTTCGCGATCTCCCCGTCCAAAAGGACATTGTCGCTTAAGAGGATGCCTCCCTCTGTGAGAAGGCGGAGGAGCATCGGGAGCCAGACCGGGTACTGGGCCTTCGCCGCATCCAGAAAAATAAACGAAAATTTCTCCCCTCTTTCAGAAAGAGAGGAGAGGAGCTCCCCCGCGTCCCCCTCGAAGAGATCGATCCTGTCCGAAAAAGGACTCCCCGCGATATTGGCCCTCGCCTCCTCCGCCCTCCTCGGGCAGCTCTCCACCGTGAGAATCCGCCCTCCCTCCGGCAGGAAGCCCGCCATGAAAAGAGCGGAGTAGCCTACCGCCGCGCCGAGCTCCAGCACCCTCTTCGGCCTTTTCAAAAGCAGAAAAAGCCGAAGAAGCGCCGCCGTCTCATCCCGTATGATCGGGACTGCCCCTGCCAGCGCTTCCCCCCGTATCTTCTCAAGGAAAGGCTCATCCTCCCCCATCAGAGAACGAATGAAATCGAGAACATGCTCCTCTGTGATAATCCTATTTACCTCCTCATTCTTTCCCCGCCGCTTTTTCCAAAGTCCGCTGCCCGGATCAAGGCCTTCTCCCTCCGGCTGCCATATAGATCATAAAGACACCACTTCGCTCCATAACAGCGCTTGCATGGGGGGCAGAAGACCTCCCGTTCCCGGGGATGAAAGCGGGGCGGGAAAATACTGCGCCCTTTCGGATCGATGCAGGAAGTCCGGCCGCTATCCTGCCCCGCGGCTGCTCTCCCCCTCTACCGGGGAGTCCCCGATCGTCACATCGGCCTCGTCTCCGGCAGCTTCCTGCGAGTCCCGGGAATCCTGCGAAGCTCCCTCGGATTCCGCATCGTTTGTCAGAAGCTTCCGCTCCCGGAGCTCCGTGAGCTTCCGCCCCTCCTCCTTCAGATAATCGATGAGCTCCTTTATGGACATCGAGCGGTTCAGGGTATAGCTCCCCGGCACAAACTCCGCCTTATAGAGCCTCGACTGAAAGAGAAAGGCATCCTGATTATCGATGAGTCCCGCCTTCTCAAGCTTCTCCGCGATCGCTCGGCGGCTCTCCCCCTTCAGGATCTCAATGCTTGCCTCCGTCCCCGGCGGCTCCTCCATGGCGTGCTGATAGAGAAGGCCGTGCCCGTAGCGATAGGCCATGAGCGCGCCGATCTGCAAAAAGTAGATGACGAGCATAAAGAGGATGACCCGCCAGGCCGCTCCGATGATGGCTGAGGATACCGTTCTGACCGCTTTCCGTCTTCCCATCACAAGTCCCTAGACCTCCATAATCACCGGGAGGATGACCGGATTTCTCTTGATTCTCTTCCAGAGAAAATCCGCGAGACTGTCCTTTATGATATTCTTGATCTTCCCCCAGTCGTTCACGTGCCTCACGAGACAGTCATCCACGGCATCCTGCACCTGCACCCTGGCCTCCTCCATGAGATCCTCGGACTCCCTCACATAGACAAAGCCGCGGGAAATCAGGTCCGGACCGGCGAGAAGGTGCCCGGAATACTTCTCCAGCGTCAGCACGACGACGATAATCCCGTTCTGCGCGAGGTTCTGGCGGTCCCGGATCACGATGTTTCCCACATCTCCTACCCCGAGGCCGTCGACAAAGATCCCGCCCGCCTGGACATGATCCCTGATCTCTGCCTTCATCTCACCGGACTCGGCGGAAAACTGCAGTACATCGCCGTTCTCCAGGATGAAGCAGTTCTCCCTCTCGACACCGACCGCGGCGGCGAGCTCCGCGGCCGCCCTCCTGTGATGATACTCCCCGTGGACCGGGATCGCATACCTCGGCTTTACCAGGGAGTAGAGGAGCTTCAGATCCTCCGAGCAGGCATGGCCGGAGACATGCGTGTCCTGCATGATCACCTGAGCATGCTGCTTCGTGAGCTCATTCACGACCTTGTCGACCGCGAGCTCATTCCCGGGGATCGGATGGGAGGACATGACGATCACATCGTTCGGTGTGATATGCACCTTCCTGTGCATCCCGCTCGCCATCCGGGACAGAGCCGCCATGGACTCCCCCTGAGAGCCCGTCGTGATGAGCACCGTCTTCTCATCCGGATAGTCCTTCAGATTCTCGATGTCAATGAGGGTCCCCTCCGGGATATTGATGTAGTGGAGCTCCGAAGCCACACTGATGACATTGACCATGGACCTCCCCTCGACGACGACCTTCCGCCCGTACTTCGCCGCGGTATTGATGATCTGCTGCACCCTGTCCACATTGGAGGCGAAGGTCGCGACCAGGATGCGGTTGTTCTTATGCTCCGCAAAAATCAGGTCGAAGGTTCTTCCGACCGTCCTCTCCGACATCGTGGAGCCGGGCTTTTCCGCATTCGTCGAATCCGAAAACATCGCGAGAACGCCGTTCTTTCCGAGCTCCGCAAAGCGCTGAAGATCGATCTGATCCCCGAAGACCGGCGTGTAATCGACCTTGAAGTCCCCCGTGTGGACCAAAACTCCGGCGGGCGTATAGATCGCGAGCGCCGCCGCATCCTGGATGGAATGGTTCGTCTTCACAAACTCCACCTTCAGGTCGCCGAAGTTCACGGTCTGCCCGAACTTCATGGTCTTCGTCTTCACGAGCTGATCCATCCCTCTCTCCACGAGCTTTCTCTCGATCAGAGCGAGGGTCAGCTTCGTCGCATAGACCGGGACATTGATCTGCTGCAGTACATAGGGGAGCGCGCCGATATGATCCTCATGTCCGTGCGTAATGACGAAGCCCTTGATCTTCTCCATCTTGCTCTTAAGATAACTGATATCCGGGATGACCAGGTCGATCCCCAGCATATCGTCGGAGGGAAAGGAGAGGCCGCAGTCCACGATGATCAGGCTCTCCTCCGTCTCAACGGCCGTGATATTCATGCCGATCTGGTCCAGGCCCCCGAGGGGAATCACTCTCACAGAGCCTCCTGCCCCTGCCTTTGCCCCCTTCGTCTGCTGCTCCGTCTGCCTTCTGCTGCCGTGCTCCGCCGATCTCGTTCTATCCGTGCGGCCTCCTGTTCTTCCCATACTCTCTGAGTGCAGAAGCTGCACTGTTCTTCCTCTTCTTGTCTCCGTCGTCTTCAATTCTTTCGTTTTTTCCGTCACTTCTCTCATTGCCTCTCTTATATATCGTATTATGTAAACTTATCATTTATCATTGTGCCTGTCTTTGGCACGGATCTTAACGGTACATTCTCTGCCGCTTTTCCCGCCCGGCAAAGAACGCTCTCGCTCCGACTGCCGCGGCCAAAGCACGGCGACCATGACTGAGTCTCCATCCTGTGAGCGGCCCCTGTCTCTGAGCATGCTCCGCCAGAAGGCTCAGCCTTCCTCCGTCTCGAAACGGATTCCCTCGTCCTCCAGGAGCTTCGAAAAGAGCTCCATGACGGCCTCCGCCTCCTCATCCTCCGCAAAGACGTAGCTCGCCTCCTCGGCATCCTCCGGAGAGATGTCCTTCATAATATAGCAGGATCCGTCCTCTTCTCCCTCGGTATCCGCCGCCAAAATATAATGCTGTCCCTGCAGCACTGTCTCCTCCAGAACCTCAAGCTCCAGCTCCCCGTCCTCAGAGCGCAGTCTGATTCTCCCGTTCTCCATCCGTCCTCTCCGTCTCCCCGTAAAATCCGCTTGCTGTCTCCGCCGGAAGGAAGCCCTTCTCATCCCCCCGCCTCTCCTTCCGACTCTTCCATGTCTCCAGAATAAGCTGCGCGGCGACCTGATCGATCATCCGCTTCTGCTCTTCCCTGGGGACCCCGCTCTCATCCAGAATCTCCCGGGCGGCGATCGTCGTCAGGCGTTCATCCACCCACTCAATCGGCACCAAAACCCGCTTTGCCAAAAGCGCGGCAAATTCCCGGGCCTTCTCTGCCCTTTCCCCCTCCGTCTCATCCATATTCAAGGGAAGCCCGATGACGATACGCTCCACGGAGAGCTCCGAAACGAGCGCCGCAATCTCCTGCAGACTCCGGCGGAGCTTTCCCTCCCGCTCCCTGAAAATCGTCCGAAGCGGCTGCGCAATCAGACCGCTCGGGTCCGTGACCGCGACTCCGATCGTTTTCGCCCCATAGTCCAGCCCCATAATCCGCATAAATCACCAAAATTCAAAGTCCGCGGAGACAAATCCCGCAAGGAAAAGGCAGAAGCTGTCCCCTTCATCTGCAAAGGGAGTCCACCGGCAGGACACCGGACGAACTCCCTCTCTCCCCGGGGACATCCCGCGGCCCCTCATCATCCCCTCGGCCGCCGCTTCTATCCGCTTCTATTTCTATCCGCTTCAATCAACTGAGCCGCGACTCCACATAGGCGGACATCAGCTCCTCCAGAATCTCATCCCTCTCCACCTTCATAATGAGGCTCCTCGCCCCCTTATGGCTCGTGATATAGGTCGGATCTCCCGACATGATATACCCGACAATCTGATTGATCGGGTTATATCCCTTCTCTGTGAGGGCCTCATAGACTCTCCGGAGAACCTCAGTCACATCCAGACTGTTGTCCTGCATGGGCCTGATAATCTGTGTGCTGCTAAAATCTTTATTCATGCCGTCACGTCCTTTTTACGCCTCTTTTTATTCTATCTCATTTGAACGGCCTTCGCAAGAACATATCTGCCACATAATTTTTCGCCGAGCGCCGAAATTATTTCGCCAACTTTACCCGGCTCCCCCTCTGCTTCCCCGCAGGGAATCAGGAACCTGACGTATTCCCTGTTGAAGCCGGCGAGATATCCTCTCCCCTCCCATTCTATCCTCTCCTCAAGGAGGACGCTCTCCTGCCTCCCGAGGAAGCGCCTCCGAAATTCCGCCGAGCGCTCCCGGTCAAGAGCGATAAGACGCGCCGAGCGCTCCGCCTTCACCTTCTCCGGGACCTGTCCCTTCATCCGCTCCGCTGCGGTTCCCCGTCTCCTCGAATATTTAAAGACGTGAAGCTCATAGAAGCCGATCTCTGAAATAAAGCGAAGGCTCTCCGAAAAGTCCTCCTCCGTCTCCCCGGGAAAGCCGACGATCACATCCGTGGTGAGAGCCGCATCCGGAAAGCTCTCCCGGATGATCTTTGCGCTCTCCCGGAAGGCCGCGCTGTCATAATGGCGGTTCATCGCCCGGAGCGTCCGGTCCGAGCCGCTCTGCAAAGAGAGGTGAAAATGGGGGCAAAATTCCGGGATCCCGGAGAGAGCGCGCACGAAGTCCCTGCTGATGATCCTGGGCTCCAGACTCCCGAGACGAACTCTCTCTATCCCGCTCACAGAGGCCACCTCCCGTATGAGAGAAAGAAGGCTCTCCGAGGGAAGGGCGGCGTTAAAGGCTCTCTCCCGTCTCTCTCTGTCCCCGCAGCTCTCCATCCCATAGGAGGAGAGGTGAATCCCCGTCAGAACGATCTCGCGGTAGCCTCCCTCGGAGAGCGCCCGGACCTCCCGCAGAATATCCGGAAGAGCCCTGCTCCGGATCTCTCCCCGGAGATAGGGTATGATGCAATAGCTGCAAAACTGCCCGCAGCCGTCCTGAACCTTCAGAAATGCCCTCGCTCTCTCCGTCCTCCCCCCGGCGGAAAACTCCTCATAGCCATGGACAGAGCGGAGATCGAAGCAGGACAGGGTCCGATCTCCCCGGAGGTAGTCCGAAAGGAGCTCCGCGATCCTCCCCTTCCCCGCATTCCCGATGAGAAGGTCTACGCTCCCGTCGGAAAGGAGCTCCTCCTTCCGCGCCTGCACATAGCAGCCGGTCCCCACCACGATCGCATCCGGATTCTTTGCCCGTGCCCTGTGAAGCATCTGCCGGGACTTTTTGTCCGCGATATTGGTGACGGAGCAGGTATTGATGAGATAGATATCCGCCCTCTCCTCCCAGGGGACGATGCGGGCCCCCGCATTCTCAAGTTCCCGGAGCATCGCCTCCGCCTCGTAGGCGTTCACCTTGCATCCCAGATTGTGCACCGCCACAGAAAGTCCCCTGATCTCCATCGTTTTTCCCGCTCTCTCCCCCTGCTCTCTCACGTCACTTTCTCCCCGCCATACGGCAATGCAGTATGGACGTTTCCCTCCGGATATGCTACATTACTTACGAAATATCGTCAATGGGCGGTCAAGCTGCAGCGGGCAAAAGAGTCCTGCCGGGCCGTCCGGACAAAAGGAGGGAACATGAAAACCGTTCGCATCTCATTGAATTCCATCGATAAAGTAAAGTCCTTCGTCAACGATCTCGTCCGCTTCACGGACGTGGACTTCGACCTCGTATCCGGCCGCTATGTCATTGACGCAAAGTCCATCATGGGGATCTTTTCCCTGGACCTCTCGAAGCCGATCGACTTGAACATCCACGCCGACGCAAACCGCATGGACGAGATCCTCTCCGTCTTAAAGCCCTACATCATCGGCGCGTAACGGAGGCCTATGCTTTATCACAGCTTTTTGATCAAATACTCGGAGATCGGAACCAAGGGGAAGAACCGCTATGTCTTTGAGGACGCGCTGGTACACGATATCCGGAGGAAACTGAAGAGGGCGGAGGGCTCCTTCCGCGTCACGAGAGAGCGCGGCAGAATCTATGTGAGCTCAAAATCCGAGGACTATGACCCGGAGAGCCTCATCGAAGCGCTCCGCCATGTCTTCGGCATCATCGGCATCTGCCCCATGGTCCAGTTTAAAAACGACGGGAATATCGATAGCCTGAAGCGGGAGGTCCTCTCCTACTGGGGGGAGCTCTACCGCGGAAAGAAAAAAAGCTTCAAGGTCTATACGAGAAGGGCCGACAAGAGCTTTCCGCTCAGCTCCCCGGAGATCGACGCGGAGCTCGGGCACGAGATCCTCGATGCCTTCCCGGAGAGCTCCGTCGACGTCCATAATCCCGAGGTCCGCCTCCACGTGGAGATCCGCCAGTTCATCAATCTCTACTCCGAGATCATCCCGGGTCCGGGGGGCATGCCCCTTGGCACAAACGGAAAGGCGATGCTGCTCCTCTCCGGTGGGATCGACTCCCCGGCCGCAGGTTATATGATCGCAAAAAGAGGCGCGCTCATCGAGGCCTGCTATTTTCATGCGCCTCCCTATACCTCGGAGCGGGCAAAGCAGAAGGTCGTAGACCTCGCGGAGAAGCTCTCCCGCTACGCAGGTCCCGTCGCACTCCACGTCGTGAACTTCACGGAGATCCAGCTTGCGATCTACGAGAAATGTCCCCACGACGAGCTGACCATCCTGATGAGACGCTATATGATGCGGATCGCGGAGAGAATCGCGGAAAAGCGGGACTGCATCGGGCTCATCACGGGCGAATCCATCGGCCAGGTCGCAAGCCAGACCATGCAGAGCCTCGTATGCACCAATGAGGTCTGCCGCCTTCCGGTCTACCGCCCCCTGATCGCCTTCGATAAGCAGGAGATCGTCGATATCGCGGAGAGGATCGGGACCTATGAGACCTCGATCGAGCCCTACGAGGACTGCTGCACCATCTTTGTCGCGCGTCACCCGGTCACAAAGCCCGTGCCGGAAAAGATACGAAGCTCCGAGGAGAGGCTCCTCCCGGAGATCGAGGCCATGACGGATAAGGCCGTCGAAGAGGCGGAGCTCATACTCTGCCGCTAGAAGCTATATGGCCTGTGCTCATACGAGCAAAGCGCCGAGGCGGCATTGGCTGCGGTCTCCCGATCCCGCTGCAAGCGGCTCAAATGCCGGATTGCAGGCTGCCGTCGGCATCAGCGGCGGACTCCGCCTCTTTCCGGCGCTATCGCTCCTTCCAGTAGCGGAGAAGCTCCTCTGCCTTCCCTCTCTTCTTCCGATAATCCTCCTCCGATAAGAGGTAGTAACGATAGGAGGCACCGCGGATCACGGTATCCTTTACAAAGCGAAAGCCCATCCGTTTTGTGAGACTGTTCATGATCCGGTTGTCCGCGCGGTCCTCGTTGATCACGCTCTGGACCTTAAGCCGGTCGAAGGCAAAGTCCAGGCTCAAAAGCTCCGCCTCTACCGCATAGGGCGCTTCTCCGGAATAGGTCTCATCGATCATAAAGCTCCCCTGATTAAGAGAGGAGCCGTCGGACGCAATGTCATAGAGCCGGATCGTCCCGATGAAATCCCCTTCCTTTCGGAAAAGGCACCAGTAGATATCGTCCTCCCGAAGAAGATACTTCTCCCCCCAGGCAAGCTGAGATTCCGGTGTAATTTCCTCCTTCTGCGCGAGAAAATACCGGTTTCTCTCCCGGTTTCTAAGCCGCACAACCTCCGAGGAAAAGTCCGCCCGATAGGGCACAAGATCGAGGAAGAGCCCCTCGATCTTTTTTTCTCGGTATTCCTTTATGATATCTTTCATTCCGCGGTCTCTGCTCTCCGACATTCTCTCTCCCTCTGGGGCGAAATCCCCTGATCCTCAACGGTGGTTCCAAGCATCCAAGACAGAAACCACGGTTCATTTTCTCTCCATCGATCCCGAGCGCCGAAACAAAGTCTCCCATCCCCGACTTAGTTCTCAAGGTTTTCGATAAAACTTCCCTCTCTGCCGCTTCCTCCTAGGCAGAGACTTCCAAAAGCCTCTCTCCTTTCCTCTCCGCCGAAATATGCATGGGATTATTGTCCCCGCTGATCCGGTAGAAAAGCTCCATCATCTCTTCCGTGACGGTCCTTTGGAAGCTCTCCTTCATCCCGAGCTCAAGGCTCTCGTAGCTGTAGTGCTTCATCCCTTCTTTCTCTCGATCAGGGCGGCGAACTCCCCGACATTCTTTGCGGAACGGATCTCATCCGTTGTGAAGCGGACATCGAAGCGCTTCTCGATCTCCGCGATCAGCTGCATATGGCTCAGAGAATCCCAGTCCTCGATATCCGCCGCCGTGGTCTCCTCTCCTATCGTAAGCTCCTCATCGTCAAATACATCCCGGAAAATATCCTGGAGCAGCTCCATCGTCTTCATCGCATCATTCCTCCTCTATGTAATAAGTCCCTGCGGGGATCTCTCCGCCCGGAAGCTCCAGGCGGTAGCGCCTCCCCCCCTCTCCATCCTCGCCCTCCAAAGAGAAGCCGAGCTCCGGCAGAAGCCCCTCCACCATTCGGTTTTTCTTCGTGGGAAGGTACTCCGCTCTCAGCTCCGAAATTCCCTGCTCTTTGAGAAGCGAGAGGATCTTTTGAAAGGTATAGTTTTCCACTCCCTTTTTCAGCACGCGGCAGCTCATCACCCAGCTGTCGATAAAGCAGCTCTTCCCCTCAGATCGGAGGATGATGCAGGCAATGATGCCATAGTCACTGAAGCGGTCTCGGAGGGAGACCGTGTAGAGCCCGAAGGCGGGATCCTCCATCATCTCCCCGATCTGCGCCTCGGAGTAGCGCCTCGTCCTCAGATTAAACTGATTCGACTTATTGATGAGCTGGGAAAAGCGCTCTCTGGAATTCTCCGAAAGCGGTAGAAAGGAGGCCTTCATGGCGAGCTCCCTGAGATATTCCCCATAGTCATCCAGGCTTTGCAGAAGCTCCTCCCGCTTCCGGTTGTCCGCATAGGATTTGGAGCGGCTGATGTCCTCCTTCGTGAGCTGCAACCAGTCAAAGGCGTGGAAGCGGTCCAGAGCCCGGACATAGAGAGCCGGATCCTCCGGGACATCGACCACCGCGACCTCCGGCAGGAACTTCTCCACGATCGCCCGCTCCGTCGGATTATCGTCGAAGAAGACCAGAGAGTCCAGACCGATATTGAGCTTTTCCGAGATCAGGCGGAGATTGGACGCCTTATCATTCCAGTTTGCGACAAAGCAGGAGATGTCATCATAGCAAAGGACCATATGCCGGTTCTTCTCGAAGGCCTCTCTCGCAAGATCCTCCTCGTTCTTACTGCATACCGCGAGGATCACGCCCCGCTTCTTTAGTAAAAGGATGTATCGCTGAAAGGCGAGAAAGGCCTCCCCCACCGCGTCATTGGGATCGAGATTGATCCCCTCATAGCCGAGATCTCCGACCGTCCCGCCCCAGAGCGTATTGTCGAGATCCAGTACCAGGCACTTTCTGACCTTCCCCGAGAGGGCGCGGAGCTGACGTCGGATGAGATCGCAGAAATCCCCGATGTACTGCAGAGAAAAGCCGGACTTATTCAGAAAATACGCCGTCTCATCGAACCAGTTTTTCTTTCCGACATAGGAGGCGAGCGCATCCACGGCGAGGATCGTCACATAGCCCGGACGGGATGCTCCAAGTAAGGCGTTGACCCTCCGAAGATAAGCGGTCCTGGAAAAGCCGCAGTTTGCCTCAAGATTTCCAAGCTGCTCCGAAAAGGGCAGCACCAGATCGGAGAGAAGGATCTGCGCTGCGGGAAGCGTCTCGTGGATCCTCTCGCAGAGCCCGAGAAAATAGCCCACACTCTCCCTTGCCATCCTCTCCGTCTCCTCCTCGGAGGAGAAAAGCTCCGGATATGCCGGAATATCCCGAAGCTCCGGAAGCAAAACGACATAATCCGGAGCAAAGCGGTAGAAGGGGGAATCCGAATCCAGAACATCCATCCGGATCCCATCGTACTCCCCCTCGTAGATCCTCGGATTCTGCCCATCCGAAAGGAGAAGCGCGCGGAGCACGGACACAATCAGCTGGATACTGTTCGTCCCGAGCACCGCGATCCGGGGAACATCTCCCTCCCCCTGCTTCTCCGCCCTTCTCGCGGCCTTAAGCACCGAAGAAAAATCGCTGACATCCCTTGTCAGCTCCTTCCATTTTGCAAGATCCTCTGCCAAGATACCCCCCCCGCGGAAATAGAGCCGACACGGATCGGCCCGAAAGCTCCTTCCCATACGCTCAAAACGTTATTATCATATCATAAGAAGAGGCACAGGAAAACACCAATTTCCTGTGCCTCTTCTTAACACCGCATCTTCTAGCATGAATGCCTTGTAAGCAATCTAAAAATACGACTCTTCCTTAATACTTTTCAAGGAACTCATTTACGCTGATAATCTTTGGATCCCTCACAGTCGAATCGAGAAAGTCCTTATCCCCCGTAAGAAAAAGGTCAACATTCTCATTCAACGCAGCCCTCAAGATCGGCCTATCCTTCACATCTTCACATCTCGAATCAAACATTCTTCTGCGAACTCTCCTTCCGGCGTTTTGATAAACTCTATCGACTGGAGAATGGTATAAAGGAATGCTTCCAGCTCGACAGCCTTATCCGGAAACTTCTCTTGAAATTTACGATGAAGTTCATCGATTACATAATCACATATCTCTGCCTCAAAGGGAGGTCTAAGTGATTTCATAAGGGCAGCAGCAGATCGCCCATTTGGGAAAAGAGCCGCCGAGATAAAGATGTTGGTATCAATCATAACCTTCATCTATTCGTTTTCCCCTCTTCTGGATCTCATAATCCAGTCGGCGACCTCATCCTCCGACTTAAATCCAAGTTTTTCCGCTCTTCCCTTCATCTGTTCCTGAAATCTCTTTAGAGCATAAACCGCTGAGTTCATGATCCTTATTTCCGAGCCCTCCACAACAAAAGTGATCCGGTCTCCGATTTCAACACCTAAAGCTTTGCGCACATTTTTCGGAATCGTTACTTGTCCTTTCGACATAAGCTTTGCATCATTTGCAAATACTGTTCCTTCCATGACATTTACCTCCACAGACGGGAAAGCAGGGTATCCTTAGCTATAATTTTACATAGAATTTCTATATATGACAAGAAGATATGATTTGATTCCGATTGATTCCGGTTATCCCATTTCTACAGGGTATACAAACTGCTGTCATCCATTTCTTATCACAGGATGTTTATCAAGTCGTGGTCATACTTTCTCCAGTGCGTCATTTTTAGAGAGCAGATAAACACAGTACTGATTCACGCTGACTCCTTCTTCTTTGGAATGCTCCGCCAAGCTCCTGTGAAGGCTCTTTGGGATACGGAGTTTAAACTGCCCCGAATACCCTTCCGTATTTACCGGCTCCGCAATAGCAATACCATCCTCTATAGCCGCAGCAATCCATTCTTTCTTCGCATCCTCGGCATTTTCCGCAACGCTCTCTATGGAATCTCCAACCGTAATACATCCAGGAAGGTCGGGATACCGCGCTATATATCCTCCTTCCTCCAGATCCGGAAGAATTTCCAGACGATACGGAAGGCTCATATAATATTCAATCGTTTTCATGTGCTGATTCCTCCACCACTTCTCGAACCATCTCTACATATATCTTCTTGATCGGTTCATGTTTTCTTGCCATGATGACCATCAGCTTTCTAATGATAATCGCCTATTTTATTTACATATGCGTTTCTCAATCCGCATAGCGCGTATCCTGCCCTATCAGTTTTCCTGCTGTGTTATGAGATTAGAGGCTCTCTCTGTCCTCCGCCTTCTGTGCGGAAGCGATCTCCAGCTCGATCCTCCCCTTTCCCATCGGCTCCAAAAGCCTCGCCGCTCTTTTCCTACGGAGCCGCACGGCCCTCAGCAGAATGCCAAAAATCGTATACGCCGACACACCGAGCAGAAAATCCAGCAGAGTCCACTTCAGGATCTCCAAAAGGAGCAGGAAGGGCTGGTCATAGAGAAGCGTGATGCAGTCCCTTATATTGTATAAGCTCCAGAAGAATGCATTTTCATGGATCAGATAGACCATAAAGGTAGAGGATCCCAGGAAGTTTATGATTCTGCTGTGTGGAATGCGGATTCGCCGGAAGATCTCAAAGAGGCAGACGACGAGAATGACGACAAGGATGTCGAAATTTCCGAGCTCTCCGATGAACTGCACGAAATCCCCGTTTCCCCCATTTCTGACAAAACTCTCGATATTTCCTCTCGTTACATTATAGCTCGACAGAAGATGAAACAGGTTGACCAGAGCGATCACAAAAAGCAATGAGCGAGTCTTTATTTCTTTAAACGGCCGGTATTTGTGGAGGAAGCCCCCCAGAGCATAAAAGAAAACTCCGATCCCTGCGGTCCTAAGCTCAGAGGCCAGTCCGTCCAGCAGTCTCCCGGACCAGCTGAACTGGACGAAGGCAAGAAGAGTAATCAGGAAGGTAAAGTACTGCTTTTCCTCAAGTCCCGCCAGGAACTTGTTGAGAAAAAGAGCCGCGATAACGATCACGACGAAATAATATCCTATAAACCACCAGCCATTATTGAACTCACCGGATACGATGAGGGCAAGGTATATCCCTGTATCCTGATTATAGAGGGAATCGAAGACTGCCGACGCTATGACCAGAAGGACAGTCGCGAAGAAAAGCTGCATCAGTATCTTCTGCGAAACTCTGGCCAGATCAATCCTCTCCCTGGAAGCTAGAAAGTAGCCGGAGAGCATCATGAAGAGGCCGTTTCCCACTGGTCCCAGCGGCATGGCGGCATGGATGAGCCAAAGCTGCGGATAGAATTCAGGATGGTTAAATAGACCGTTTCCGAAAAAATTGATCGAATTCATATCCGTGAGCTGTGCCTTCGGCCAGTGCAAAAAGATGTGAAACATGACGATCATCAGCATCGCCGCGATACGAAGGAGCTCGAAATTCGAGCTCCTGACTTTCCCGCTTTCCATGGAATACCCCTCCCCTTTTCTGCGGGATGCCCCCTCCATCCAGGCCCCGCTGCTTTCATATATCCTAACATCTGTGAGGACTTAAGTCCAGGGCTCCGGCACAAGGCCCGCTGGCCGAAGAGTATAAAAAGATTTGCTTTAAAATACTAAAAGGGGATGCGGACAAAAACCCGGACTCTGACAGGATCCGGAAGGGACTGAAAAAATGGATTACGAGAAATCAACGGTTCGGAAATTCCGAACCGTTCAAGAAGCGGGAAGCTGTGTGCTTGCTCGTACTCTTACTCACTATAAGCTCAAAGAGAACCCGCCTGACACCCTCTCTCCTCCATGGCGTGAATCATGTCCACGACAAAGCGCTGGCACGGGACCTCGATGCCGAGCCTCTTTGCGGCGCGGACGACAGAGCCGCTGATCGTATCCACCTCGGTCCTTCTTCCGTCTCTTAGATCAGCGCAGATCGAGGTGATCCCCCCCGGAGAGCTCAGTGAGGTTCTTCTGACCCTCTCCCGGATCTCTTCCTCCTCCGCGCAAAGGCCCAAAGCGCGGGCCGCCTCCGACGCCTCATGGATCAAAGCGCAGCTCAAATTCCACGCATGCTCATTGGCACTGATATAGCCCATCTTCACCTGTAAAATTCCGGTCACGGCGCTCAGGGAGCTGTTGATAAAGAGCTTATCCCAGATCAACTGCTGAATATTCCCATAGATGCGGACGGAAAAGCCGCAGGCATCGAAGCTCTTCTTCAGCCTCGGAAGGAAGGCCTCCTGATCCTCACAGAGCATGCCGACATTGGTCTTTCCGCTTCCCCCGCGGCGGACATGTCCGAGCCCGAGCACTGCTCCGTTGTCCTCCGTCGTTCCGATGATGATCCGCTCCCTCTCTGCGAACTTCCCGAGGATTTCCTCGTGCCCGGAGCCATTTTGCAGGCTCAGAAGCCGCGTCTCCTTCCCGATCAGCTTTTGGTTCTTCCGGAGTGCCTCTTCAGAGGAGAAGGCCTTCACGAAGAGGATCACAAGGTCCATCTCCGGGAGTCCCTCCGCGCTCAGAGACGCCTTCGGGCGGTAAAGCCTGCTGCCCCCCTCTTCCTCGATAAGGAGTCCCTCCGCCCGGATCCTATCCACCAGCTCGCTTCGGCTGTCGATGAGCCAGACCTCGTTCCTCTCTGACAGCAGTCCCCCGTAGACAGAGCCCATCGCTCCCGCGCCGATCACCGCTATCCGCATGGAAATCCCCCTCCCTGTAAGATCATATATTTCTCCGCCGCATCCCCGGGTCGGACCGCTCTTTTTCCTTTCCCGCGGATCTCTTATGGCCTCTTAGGAAAACTCCGCGAGTCCCTCGATCGCATAGGCATGGACCGGACTGGAGTCCAGTCCCTTGATCGGAAGCGCCATAAAGGAGAGGAAGAAAATATCCCGTTTTAATTCCTCCAGATTTTTCAGCACCTCGATGAAAATGATGTTCTCCGCGAGCAGGATATCATGGAAGGGCTTCACATCCTCATTGCAATTCTCTATGGAAACCCCGTCCCCGAAGCCGACCGCCTTTACCTTCCTCTCGCGGAACCACTCCGCTGTCTCCGCATTGACAAAGAGCCTCTTGTCGAGCTCGGTATTGCTGTCCTTTGTGAACGGATTCAGCTTATAGGAGGAGTCGATGATGGCAATGTCTCCCTCCCGAAGCTTTGCGCCGAAGCGATCGAGATCCGCCGCGCCGATATGTCCGTTCGGCGCGATGCTCTCCCCGAAATTCACATAGACGCCCCGCCCCATAAAGCGGTCCAGCGGGACCTCCGTCACATCCGGCCAGCTCTCGTCGTGGTGATACGGGCACTCCGCGTGCGTCCCAAGATGGGACATGATATCGAGATTTGTGTGAAAATCCGGGATCGGTCCGCCGGTATTGAAGCGGTCCAGCCTGCATCTCCGACTCTCCGAAGCGGGATCTACGAGCTTTGAGAGATCTACAAGCCGAAGCCCCTTTCCTAAATCATATACTGTCTGCATAGTTTTCTCCTCTCTGCTGCCGCGTTTCCCTGCCGTTTTTCGTCGGCCGGGCACCCAAGCGCGGGACAGCTTCTCCTCGTCTGCCCCTTACTTTTACGCGGGAACTTGTCTTCATGATAATGTAAACACCGCGGCGGATGGCCTGCATACAGGCACACGGCGGGGCGTCTGTGATTCCGGAATCGGATGCTTTGGGCATTTCCCCCGCCGGGCCGGAAATCACAGCTCGGGAAGCGGCATCCGTTCTCTGATCACAACACAAGAAGCAGTGCGCACACGATGCACAGAATACTGCACAGCATCGAAATCGAGTTGATCGCGCTGGAGAGCCCCGGGTCCAGCTTGAGCTCCGAGCTGAAGGCCGGCGCTGTGGAGCCGATCGGAGCAAGGGCCAGGATGCACAGGGTCTGCCGTACCTCCCGCGCAAAGGGAAGCAGAAAATAAAAGCCGAGCGAAAGAAGCAGCGCCACAGCGTAGCGCACGACGATCAGACGGATGAGCAGTGCGGTCTTTTCCCCGCCTCCCGAAATGTGAAAGCCCACGCCGATCATCAGCATCGCGAGAAAGGCATTGCCGCTCCCGATCAGAGAGGCGAAGTCACAGAGCGCCGCCGGGACATGGATATGAGAAAGCGAGAGCAGCGTCATCAAAAGGTAGACGTCAAAGGGAAGAGAGCGAAACAATTTCTTCAGAATCTTCTTCGGAGAGAAATGCCCTCCTCCGTTTAATACAAGGTCCGCGATACTGTACGAACCGCCCAGGCCGATCACCGCATTTCCCGCGTCAAAAAGGCTTGTGACAATCACGCCCGTCGGGCCGAGAAAGCTCTGCACAAAGGGCAGGGTAAAGTTCCCGATATTGTAGCTCGGCAGGTTCATCACTGCAAAGGCTCTTTTTTCCCGGCTGTTCTTTGCATTGAGAAGAAATGCGAGCAGGATATAGAGCACGCCGCCCAGAAAGCCGAGGAGGCAGAGGCTCAGCATCCCGGGATCGATCTCCTTATTGGCAAAGTTCGCAGCGATCGCCGCCGGAAGCGTGATCTTTAACACGATCTTCGACAGAAGCGGAAAATCCTCCTCACGGAAGAAGCCGATCCTCCGAAGCGCGATCCCCAGCAGTATGATGCCGATAAAGCAAAAAGCCTTTGTCAGCGTCGCCGCAACCCCCATCCTCTATTTCCCCCTCTCAGAAAAGCCCCGGGAAGAGTGCCGACGGGATCGAAAGCCAGATCTCCGGGAAGAGAATCAGAAGCAAAAGCACCGCGAGGGACGAGAGAAAGTAGGGAAGTGTGCCCCGAAACGCGTCCTCGATCCGGATGCCGCTGATGGAGGACGCGAGCAGAAGACAGAGCCCATACGGAGGCGTCACCAGTCCGAGCGCCAGCGTCACAACGATGATGAGACCGAGAATGATAGGACTGATGCCAAGCGCCGTCGCAGACGGAAGGATGATCGGCACGAAGAGGATCATCGCCGGCACCGCGTCCATAAAGGTGCCTATGAAAAGGAAGAAGAGCACCACCACGAGGAGAAAGATCAGCCTGCCTCCGGCGAGCCCGAGGAAGAAGTTCTGCACCATCACATTCAGCTGATAGTAGCTGAGCAGCTCCCCTAAGGCGTTTGCGGTCGCAAGCGCAAAGAGGGAGAGGGAGGACATCTTCATTGTCTCCACGAGGATTCCCGGGAGCTTTTGGAGCCGGATCGTCCGATAGAAAAAGATCCCCACAAGCAGCGCATACATGCAGGCAAACGCCGCGGACTCCGTCGGTGTAAAGAGCCCGGACACGATGCCGCCGATCAGGATGATCGGGGTCAGAAGGGCCGGCATGGAGCGAAACAAAAGCTTTAAGGCGGCGCGGATCGGGACCCTCTCCGACTTCGGAAAGCCTTTCCTCTTCGAATAGAAGCGCACCACCGCCATCATCGCAAGCCCGAGCAGGATGCCCGGGAGGATGCCTGTCATAAAGAGCGCTCCGGTGCTCACATTCGCGATCCCCGCGTAGACGACCATCGTGATGCTCGGCGGGATGATGGAGCCCAAGGTGGAGGAGGCCGCCGTGACGCCGACCGAAGTTCCCTTGTCATAGCCCTGCTTTTCCATCGCGGGGATAAAGATCTTTCCGACGCCGGCGGTGTCCGCCTGGGAGGAGCCTGAGATTCCGGCGAAAATCATGGATACCAGGATATTGGAATAGGCGAGCCCTCCCCGGAAATGTCCGACCAATGCATTGCAGCAGTCGATCAGCTTCTCCGTGATCTCCCCCTCATTCATCAGATTTGCCGCCAGGATGAAAAGAGGCACCGCGAGCAGGGTAAAGCTGTTCAGCCCATTGAACATCTTGGTGAAAACCACCGTATTCGGAATCGCGGGGAGGGAGCAGATCCCCAGAAAGGATACCAGCCCAAGTCCATAGCAGATCGGGACCCCGATCGCGATGCAGACGATAAATACAAGCACCAGAAGGACCGCCATCTACTTCTCTCCTTTCGCAAGCTTCCCGACATTCTCCGCGATCTGTGCTATGGTATAGATCGACGCGCTCAGTCCGGAGAGCGGCAGGCAGAGCCAGGTCGGTCCCCTCTTAAAGGAGGGGATATTGACCCAGGTATAGTTCCAAAACTGCCTTGTGATCCGTATGCCGTAGTAGACCATCCACAGGGAAAAGAGCAATATTGCGGCGGAGATTATGATCTCCAGAAGGAGCTTCGCCCGCTCACTTTTCAGCGCTCCGGAGAGAGAGCTGAACGCAAAGTGCCGCTTCTCATAGACCATCGCACCGGCCCCCATAAACACGGCCCAGATAAAGGAATACATAGAGACATCCTCTGTCCAGGTCGCCGCGATCCCAAGATAACGGGAAAGCATCTGCACGACCACCGTGAGCAAAAAGAGAAAGAGAAAGGCGGCACCGACTCCGATCTGCACCTTCTCGAGGATCTGAATTGCCTTTTTCATCACATTCCTCTCATCGAAACAGAAGCGAACAGCTCCGCTCCGAGTCTGCCTGACGGCAGGCTTCTATGCACGGAAATGATCCCTTTATGGGGATGCTTATTTTTCCGCTTTTCGGACCATCTCAAGCTCCGCCTTCATATTGTTGTCCGCCGCGAAGCTGTCCTGAATCGGAATCGCGATCGCCCGGAAGGCATCGATATCCATCTCCTCAAAGGGCGTCACCTCCGCGCCGTCCGCGATCACCTTCTCCTTGGACTCCTTGAACATGCGGTAGACTACCTCTCTCTCCTCCTTCGTGCAGGCCTCGACAGCCTCATCGATCCAGCCCTTCTGCTCCTCGCTCAGGCCGTCGTAGAAGTTTCCGTTCATCAGAAGGAGGCGCGTGGTGTAGTCATGATGTGTCTCGCAGATATAATGCCCGTTTTCGGTCTTGTGATGATCCTTCAGCATCAGGGAGGTATAGTCATTTTCCGCAGAATCCACGACGCCCTGCTGCAGCGCCTGATAGAGCTCTCCCCATGCCACAGAGGTCGGCACGGCTCCGCAGCCCTTCCAGAAATCCTGCTGCACCTTGGAGGACTGGGTCCGAATCGTCATCCCCTTCAGATCCGCGGGGGTCTTGATCGGCTTCTTTCCGTAATAGTCGCGGACAGAGGAGCTCCAGTAGGACAGGATCCTGAAATTGTTTCCCGTCTTCTCCTTCACGACCTCCTTCATCCTCGCGCCGAACTCCCCGTCGAGCGCGGCCTCCCAGTGCTCAAAGCTCTTGAAAAGATAGTTTAAAGAGAAGATGTCCACCTCCGGGACGCCGATCCCGGTCATAAAGCCCGGAGAGACGACGATCATATTCGCAGCCCCCATCTCGAGCTTCTCCACAAGCTCGGACTCGTTCTCTCCGAGCGTCCCCTTGTGGACCGTGACCGAAATTTTGCCTCCGGACTTCTCCTCCACCACCTCCTTGAACTTATCCATGCCAAGAGAATACGGATTCTCCTCCGAGGTCTGATTCGAAGCGATGATCAGATTCAGCTTCGCCCCGCTGTCCGCGGAGGATGCCTTATCCGCCGCGCTGCTGCCGCTTCCCCCCGCGCTTCCGCAGGATACGAGGGATGCCGCTGCCAGGATCCCCGCCAGTAGAAGTGCCAATCTCTTTTTCATAGTCCCCCCTTGATCTGTCTTTGCCGTCTCTCGCCGGCTGCCATCTGCTTCTGTCTTATACTACAGTGCCTTGATCTGCTCCCAGACCTCTTCCAGCACCGGGATTCCGTGCTCGCTGTTCTCCCTCCTCCAGATCCGCTCCCGCTCCCCCGGATAGAATACCTGCCCGCCCGGCGCAAGAGGCGTCGAGCTCCGAAGATCCTTCACCAGCTCCTCCGCGATCTGATCCGTGCTCTTTTCTCCGCAGAGCTTTCGCGGGTCCATCGCGATCAGGATCTGGGACAGGCCAGTCTCTGAGGAAAGCTCTCCGATCTCCCGGACGGAATTTCCGCTGCTCATCGCTGTCGCGATGAGATCCAAAAGGATCGAAAGCCCCGATCCCTTCCAGTAGCCGATCGGAAGCACTCTCCAGCTCTTCTCGATCGCCGCCGGGTCTCTTGTGAGACGTCCCTCCTCATCATAGCCGCCCGGGACCGAAAGCATGGCCCCCTTCTGCCTCGCCTCCTCCAGCTTCCCATAGGAAAACTGGGAGAGCGCGCAGTCCACGACGATATGTGCCCCGTCACTTTTCGGAAATGCCAGGATCAGCGGATTATTTCCGATCCTTCGCTCTTTTCCGCCCCAGGCAGGCATATTCGGCATCGTATTCGACCAGCAGATCCCGATGAAGCCCGCCTCTGCCGCCTGCCGGCCGTAGCTTCCGCCGCGCATCCAGTGATTATTGTTCCTAAGAGCCACCATGCCGATGCCGTACTCTCCCGCGATCTCGCAGGCCCTCTCCATCGCAAGCCTTGCATTCAGCGGTCCCAGCCCCCGGTGCCCGTTCCATCTCTCCAGCGCGCCGAAGCGAAGCTCGCAGTCCGCGGATGCCTTCGGATCGATCTCCCCCTGATCCAGATACGAGATGACCCGCGGGAAGCGGTTGACACCATGACTGTACACCCCGTCCAGGCTGTTCTCCGCAAAAATCTGTGCGGCCCTCCCGGCATTTTCTTCCGAAAAGCCTCTGCCAACAAGAATCCTCTGAAATTCGTCCCTCAGCTCCTGAAAACGAAGTCTCAGCATCTCTCTCCCCTTTTATCCCGGAATTTATCCCATATTAAGGATTTTCGCAATCGATTGTAACTGCATAATAGCACAATGTAAGCGCTATATCAATCCATTCTTCTGGCATCTTCTTACAGACTTTCCATGCTAAATTTGTGCTTATCCCCTAATTTTCCCCAATTCCTCCGCTTCCGCTGTCCCGGTCTATTTTTTAAATGCTATTCGGACTGCAAAATCTGTTTAATATCCTTCTTTCATCAGCTGATCGACGTCATCGGCGCTGAGGCTTTTCCCCGCTTTTGCAGATTCATAGCCCTTGGCAAGCTCCGCGTTCAATTCAGCACGGCTCATACCTCCGATGGCTGTCGGCTTGCCGTAAGAAAGATGTAATTGCAGGCAAATACCAGCGTTTAAATTTACCATTTCCGGAAGTATTCCGCAGGGGAAAAAGTCTGTCTCTGATAAAATAAAAGGACGGCGCTGTCTACGTCGTCTCCCGCTCCAGGATCCTGCACGGCAGAAGCCTTCGCTGACTTCGGATCCCCTCCTCCATTCCGAGCCTGAGAAGCTCCGCCGCGATCACGCTGGAATCATACCTCCTGTTATCCAGTGTCGAAAGCTTCGGATTGCATATCTCCCCATAGATGCTGTTGTCGATCCCCATCAGCGCCAGCTTCTCCGGCAGCTTATAGCCCTTATCCACAGCGGCGCGGACTCCGCCCGCTGCGATCAGATCGATGGAATACAGAATCCCGTCCGTCTCCGGATGCTCTGTGAGAAGGCGCTCCGTCATCCGGCGCCCTTCCTCCACGGAGCGTTCCCCAACCCGGTAGATGAGCGGCTCCGGATTCAGGCCGTATTCCCGGCACTTCCTCCGATACCCCTCAAGCTTCCTCCGATTGGAGGGCGTCTCTTGATCTGTAACAAAGGCAATCCTCTTCCTCCCTCTCCCGTGAAGAAGCTCCATACAGCTTTCCACTCCCTTCTCCTCGTCGATCACGACGCCGGAGACATTCGGAAGCTCCATATAAGCATTGACCAGCACGACCGGAATCCTCGAAAGATAGCTCTCGATTCCCCTTTGGACCGCTTCTCCGCTAAACATGGAGCCGATGAGAGCCACCCCCTCCACACGGCGCTGCTCAACGAGGCGTATGCTCTCCAGCTTTTTCTCTTCCTCCGCACCGGCCCCCATGATGATCGAGCAGTAGCCCCGCTTCGTCAGCTCCTGCTCGATCACAAAGGCGCTCTCAATATGATGACTGACGCGGATGTCCTCGATCAGTATGCCGACCATCCTCGTGGACTGCTTTACGAGCCCGCGCGCGGCGGCATCCGGGCTGTAATGATACTTTTCCAGCAGAGCCAGGATCCTCCGGCGCGTCTCCTCCTTCACCCCCGGCTTCCCATTTACGACGCGGGAGACCGTACTCGCCGCGACGCCGGCCTCTCTCGCGATATCATAAATCGTCATCATCCACACCCCTGCGTCAGAAACTTACAGAGAGGAAAATGCAAACTCTCCGCGCTTTCTCTCCCGTCTGTTCCGATTTCCCCTGATCCCTCTGAATGTCGGCCTCCTGCCTCTGTTAATTCCTTCTCACAGGCTTATTGCCCTGCTTACAGGCTTATTGTCTGCTCACAGACTTATTATCCTGCTTACAGGCCTATTGTTCTTCCCGCTGTCTTCTTTTCAAGCTTGGCTGATTCCCTGGACACCGGCATATCCACTCTTCATCCGGCAGATTTTCTGTCCTTTATCCTCATGTATCATTTTCGAAGGGAAGAAAATCCTGTCTCTCCCGGCCACGGAGACGTTGCATCAGCCGCTCTCCGGCTCCAGAAAGCGCCGCTCCCCGAGCTTTTTTCGAAGGGCACGAAAGACCGGCCCCGTGCAGAAGGAAAAGATGAGCTGCATAAAAAATGCCAGAAGGTAGAGCGCCGCCGCGCAGGAAAGCACGTGAAAGAGCAGAAGGGGGAGCGGAAGCGCGGCCGCCTCCCGTATCCTTAGATGGGGAAGGAAGACGGGATGCAGGAGATAGGCGGAAAAGGCAGCCTGAGCAAGGCAGTTGATCGCCGGGAGTATCGGGAGCTTCAGTCCTTTAAAAAGCCGAAAAACGAGGACCGCCTCGGAGATAACCAGCGGATTACAGTACGACCAGGCCGTGCTCTCACGGACCGGAATCCCCCTCCAGCGCTCGAAACAGGACCAGAGCAGAAGAAGCAGGAGATTTCCAAGGAAAAGCAGCAAAAGCCTTCCCTGTGAAGTCTCCTTCCTTTCTTCCCTCCTGTCCTTCCCCTCTTCCTCATAATCGCGGAGAAAAGCCCCTATGATATAGAGCAGGGCAAAGTTCACGATCGTATAGCCGTGCTGACTTCCGTAAAAGCTGATCGTGCTGAGACCGTTGTAATCCTTTCCCGCGAGATTCTGAAGCAGATCCACCGCGCTCGGATAGAAGGAGAAGAGAAGGAGCAGGAGAATAAGCAGCTTTCTCCTCTGCCTCCAGCTCCTCTCCGCCCTGTCCTTCTCCCGGAGTCCAAAGAGGAGGAGATTCAGATAAGGAGAAATGAGATAGAGCCCCGAGTAGATCAGAATGAACCAGTTGCACGGTAAAAGCAGCCCCGCGATATGCCGAAGGCTGAGCTTTTCCCAGCCCATCCCCGCCTGAAGGAGGAGGGAGAGCTCCCCATACAGGATAACCTGGAGGATAAGCTCCAAAGGCTTCGTGCAGTCCCTTTTCCCCGAACGGGACAGAAAATAGCCGGAGATCAGAACAAAGACATTGACCGCGCAGATCGCAGTATTTTGAAGGAGCTGCAGCATGAGCTGATGATATCCGGCGGCATATTTCAGTCCCCCTCCGATCTCCGCATTATTATAATGCAGGATGATAACTCCCATCGCGGCGAGTATCCTGAGCAGCTCTATCCCGGAATTTCGTTCCCTTCGTTCCGCCATTTCTTTTCCCCCTTCGAATACGATCCAATCTCTGTTCTCTTCCTCCTCAGAAAGCGCGGCGAAGAGATCTGTCTTTTTCCCTCGGATGTGATCCAATCCCTCTGCACCTTAGCCCCGAAGCAGGCACAAGATATCGAGCCGGCTTTCTTTCCCCTTCCAATGCAGTCCGATCCCTCTGCGCTTCGTCTTTAAAACGGGCATACTGCATCTATCATCCATCTATCCTTTTCTCTTATGATGCGTCCCGATCTCCTTGCACTGTGCGCCCTGCCGGGTATATTTTTCCTTCTGATGGGCGGCTTCACTCCCCTCCGCCATTGACTCTTCCTCTCCTGTCGCGCTTCCCTGCCTGATGGACGAAAAGCCGCGGGCTCACTCTCTTTTCCCCGCTTCCTTTTTCATGCCCCTCAGGAGCATCCCGATATCCTCCCTGTATAAAAAGAGGTAGAGCGCTGCGCAGAGTACAGCCTCTGCCAGCCCGAGGAAGACATTCCTATGGAAAAATATCCTCCATATGAGGAGCGAGAGCAAGAGAAGCAGGCAGGACAGGAGAAAGCGGGTGCGGATCTTCATGAGCTTCATGCGAATCAGAACCAGACAGCAGACAAGATCCGAGATGATATAGCCGCAGAGCGTCGCGATCGCCGCCCCCTCGATCCCGATCCGGGGAATCAGGAGAAAGTTCAAAAGGATATTCGCCGCCGCGCCGCCGGACAGAATCAGCATATTCGGCCAGGTCTTCTTCACGACCAGAAACTGATTGGCCGCGACCTGAAACAGCATTTGCAGAAGCGGCGCAAGAAAAAGATAGGGGGCCACGATAAAGCCCTCCACATAGTCCCCTGCAAAGAGAAGCCGGTAGAGAAAATAGCTAAAGGCAGCGATAAAGATCGATGCCGAAAAGGAGATCACCCCCAGGTATTCAAAGACCCTGGAATTGCTCTCCACCTGGTTCTCCTCCTTCATCGTGGAGAAGGCGAAGTACTGCCAGCCCCCGGCGAAGGCCGCATAGATCAGCTGACTGACCTGTCCGAGCTTCGCGCCGATGGAGTAGATTCCGGCGGCCCCCACATTCATGAGATTTGTGATCATCAGCTTGTCGCTGGAATTAAAGACCCAGTAGATCAGAAAATTCGGGAAAAGCGGGATCGCGATCGAAAGAAGAGGTCTTAAAAGGCTTCGGTCAAAAAGGGACAGGCGAAACCATTTCCGGTTCATGATAAAGAACGCGGCCTCGATCGTAAAGCCGGAAAGTGCGATCGCAAGCGGAAGAGCGATGATGTAATACCCCCGGAGCAAAAGCGGGATGGAGATCGAGTAGGAGAGAAGGGGGGTCAGCGTGTTCGTGACGACAAAGACCCTCCTTTTGTTCTGCATCCTTGTGGGGGCGGAGATCAGATTGTTTGTCGCCGTGACCAGTGTCGCAGCCGCAGAAATATAGACAAGATAAGCGTATTTCCTGTCACTGAAAAACCATCTCGCGATCAGCCCCCGAAAGAGAATCATCAGGAGAAAAACCAGAAGGGAGGTGCAGAGCGTAAAGGCAAGCGCCGTGGAGCAGATCCTCTTCTTGAAGTCCTCCTCATCCCTCTCGAAATACATCCGGTACATCGCATCATACATGCCGAGCACCGCAAGCGCGCTCGCGAAGCTGATCAGGGTATTCGAGAGATCGCTGATCCCATAGTAGGAGGGATCCGGCATCAGCCTCGTGACGATCGGGACCATAATGAGCGGGACTATCTTTCCGATCGTCCCGCCGAGTCCGTATACCAGGAAATTTTCTATGAAAAGCCTGAATTTTTTCATGCGCCCTCACCGAGCGGAGCGGAAGGCATTGAGATTTTGAATCACGTAATCGATCTCCTCCTCGCTCATACCATAGTACATCGGGATGCTGAGCTCTGTCTCGCTGATCTCCTCCGCAATCGGAAGCGCCCCCTTCGGGATGCCGAGACTCTCATAGCAATGCTGAAGATGCATGGGAATCGGATAATGCTTATTGGTCCCGATCCCCGCCGCATTGAGACTTTGCTCCAGCTCCTCCCTCCTTTTCGAGCGGACGGCGAAGATATGCCAGACCGGAACGGCATTTTCCGAGACATGGGGCAGGATGAGCTCCGGATTCTTGATCTCGGTAAGATAGCGCCCGGCCGTCCTCCGGCGGTCCTCATTGACCTTCGGAAGAAGGGGGAGCTTCGCATCCAAAAAGGCAGCCTGCAGCTCATCGAGACGGGAATTACAGCCCTTACGGATATGATGATACTTATAATCCGAGCCGTAATTTCCGAGCTCACGCACCTTCCTCGCGATCTCCGCATCGTTTGTCACGACCGCCCCCGCATCCCCGAGCGCGCCCAGGTTCTTCCCGGGATAGAAGCTAAAGCCCGAGGCGATCCCGAAGGAGCCGACCATCCTCCCCTTATAGAGCGCGCCGTGCGCCTGCGCGCAGTCCTCCACCACATAGAGGCCTCTCCTCTTTGCGATTTCCATGATCTCATCCATCTCGCAGGCCTGTCCGTAGAGATGCACCGGGATCAAAGCGCGGGTCCTTCCCGTAATTCTCTCCTCGATCCTCTCCGGGTCAATGTTAAAGGTCCGGATATCCGGCTCCACAAATACGGGAAGCGCTCCGGTATAGGTCACAGCGAGCGCTGTCGCGATATAGGTATTGGACGGCACGATGACCTCATCCCCCGCGCCGATCCCGAGCGCCTTCAGGATGAGAACGAGCGCGTCCAGTCCGTTTCCGACCCCGACGCAGTATTCCACCCCGCAGTACTTCGCGAAGTCCTCCTCAAATTTCTTGTCCTCCTCGCCCTCGATATACCAGGATCTTTCGTAAACCCTCTCAAAGGCCGCCCGGATCTCACGGTCGAGCTCTCTCTCGAGGGGTTTAAAGCTGACAAACGGCACTCTCATCTCTTCTCCTCCCCATCTTCTCCCACAAAGCGCAGAAATTCCTCATAGTCTCTGATATAATCCTCCTCCCTGTAATAATCGGAGGCCAGAACCATCAGGACCGCGTCCTCGGAGAAATCAAACATCTCCCTCCACATATTGTTGGAGACATAGAGACCCTCATACGGCTTTTCCAGAGGAACGATCTTCTTTTCCCGCCCGTTGTCCAGACGGATCTTGCAGGAGCCGTGGATACAGATGAGAATCTGCTCCAGGGATTTATGTGCGTGATATCCCCTCGTCACTCCGGGCGCCGTATCATACATATAATAAACTCTCTTGATCTCAAAGGGAATATCCTTGAATTCCTCCAGCGCGACGAGCTGCCCTCTCTCATCCCCGTGCGGCTGAAAGACGTATTTTACGACCTGCATTCTTCTCTCTCCTTCCTCTTTATCGTGAAGCTGTGCCAAAGGTACAGGGCATGCATCGCCGTCCTTGTCAGAGCCCCGCAGCTCCCCCGGTAGGCCCCCGGCATGGCGAAAAGGCTCTCCATCGCGTGATCTATGGAGTAGACCGTGCGATAGAGCTCCAGCGCCTTCTGACTCTTCTCCCTGTATTCCGCCTCCGGCATCCGATAGACCCTTCGAATGAGCTCCTGAAAGCGGAAGGCCCGGTAGCGCTCCGGCTCGCTCACCTTCTCCGAAAAGTGCCCCTCCACCGGCCCCCCGAGACAGTTCACTTCCCCGAAAAATCCCGCGGAATAGTCCTCCGTCTGATAGGCAGAGGCATTGATGCAGAGTACGCCTTCCCTCACAAAGTCCAGCATGCTGGTTCCCATTCCGACATAGACATCGCTCTCCCGGATGAGCGACGTGAGCTCCTCATAGGGGAGCTCTCCGAGAAGCTCCACCCTTTCCCGGATGTCCTGCGGGAGTTTCTCCCTCTCCTCCCGGAGCCGGGGTAGTCCCGGTCCGTCTCCCGCGATCTTTAACTTCATATCGGGATACTCCCGAGCGAGCTCCGAAAAGTCCGACAGAAGGCCGAGCACATAGCCCTTGAAGGGAAAATCCATCCGGCAGAGGCTGCTGATGACAAAGCACCCCTCCCGTCTCTTCCGCTCTCTCCCTTCCTCTGCCCCCTCCGTCCTAAGACCGAGCTCTATAATCGGAATCCTCTCCCTCGAAAGTCCATAGGTATTCGCCGCGATGTCCCGCATGATCTCGTCCATGACGGCGAAGGAGCCGCTTAAGCTGAGCTTTCGGAGGAAGCCCCTCGTCAGCCTGACATTGAGAGAGAGTCTCGGAGACACATCGCCCCAGAACAATGCATAGAAGACCGAGCGCACAGAGCGAAGCTGAAAAGACCGAAGGAGATCTGCGCTGAGATAGAGATTCTCAAAGCTGAGCTGCAAATTCAGAATCTCCGCATCCTCCGTGAGATAGTCCTTAAGCCTCTGCTCCGCCCGAATCCCAAAGACGGTATAGCGAAAGCGCACGATCTCCACCCCGGCCTCCCGGAACATTCTCCCCGCGTTTTCCGATACCGAAGAGCCCTCGGAGACAAGGGCAATCGTCCTCCCTCCCCTCTCCGAAAGCCAGCGCGCCATCCGGTAGAAATAGGTCGTCCCTCCCCCCATCTCCACCCGATCAAAGCAGCAGAGCATGATCTTCCTTCCCATCCTCACTCCCCTCTTCCTCTCATAACCCTCAATTCTCTCACGGCATCCGAGCTGCAAAGCCACCGCCGACGCCGCCCCGCCGACCGGTCGATCCATAAACAGGCCGTCTGCCGCCCCGGCGTTTAGCGATCTGGTTTTTCAAGATCGCTTATGC
>ERZ772772.20-NODE-20-length-99974-cov-9.369940_pt1 | contig 99974 bp, 78 predicted proteins | sample MGYA00511484_ERZ772772 | MGnify/ENA primary metagenome ERZ772772 (study PRJEB29015, sample SAMEA2737913) | human oral metagenome | biome: human oral; feature: human-associated habitat; material: dental | place: China | collected 2088 ... | reverse complement strand
AAAGAGAAGAGGAGCGGGAAGTGAATTCACTTCCCGCTCCTCTTCTCTTTCTGCTCCCGAACGGACTCGAACCGCCACTACTGGCGTCGGAGGCCAGCGCTCTATCCATTAAGCTACGGGGGCGACTTCCCTAGTTTAAAACAAGTACCCGGAAAATACAAGCTGAAATCAGAAAAACTTTATTTCCGGAGAGAGCATTTTTATTGAAAATAATTTTTTAACATGCTATATTTGATAGAGAATCGTGATAAATGACAGCTGCTCAGGGATAAGTGATAAGTGCTCAGCGATGAGCGATAAGCGATAAGTGATAAGCGCGTCGGAAAGAGGAAGCTTTCGGAAAGACAGGTGATTCCATGCAGGAGGATTATCTCACAAAAATACGTTCTGCCTATAATCAGTTTACGAGGGCGGAGAAGAGGGTGGCGGACTTTATCCTCGAAAATCCGAAGAAGGTCCTGTTTATGTCGATCTCTGACCTCGCGGAGGCCTGTGATGTGGGGGATACCTCCGTCTTTCGCTTCTGTAAGACTATGAATATGAAGGGCTATCAGGAGTTCAAGATGACGCTCTCCCTCTCCATGCGCTCCGGACGGGAGGAGATCCCGGAGACAGAGGAGAGGATCCGGCTGGAGGATGATATCTCGGATCTTGCGAAGAAGGTGCTCACGGAGAATATCTCCGCGATCCAGGAGACCTACTCTCTCCTGGACTTAAAGCAGGTGACGCTTGCGATGGACGCGATTTCCCGGGCGAAGCGGGTGATTTTTTTCGGCGTCGGAGCGTCCATGCTCACGGCGATGAAGGCGATGAACAAATTTCTCAGAGTCGAGCCGAAGGTCTATTGCAGTGAGGTCGCCAATGTGCAGCTTATGATGGCCTCTATGATGGGGCCGGAGGACGCGGCGGTGATCTTTTCTTATTCCGGGGCGACGAAGGATATTGTGGAGATTGCGAGGCTTGCGAAGGGCTCCGGCGCGAAGGTGATCGCGATCACGCGCTTTACAAAATCCGAGCTCACGGAATATGCCGATCTCATCCTCCTCTCCGGCGCCAATGAGGGCGGCTTACAGAGCGGCTCCACCTCCGCAGAGATCAGTCAGCTCTTCCTCGTGGACATCATGTACTCCGAATACTATAGAAGACATTATAGAAGCTGCATGGAAAATCATGAGAAGACGGAGAGGGCGCTCGCCGATAAATGAGAGGGGATCGGCCGGGCGGAAGCGGAACAGATGCGCGGTCCGGCGGATCGGGGAAACGGGGCGATCGAGAGCCCGCGGCCCGCTTTTCCATTGAGATCGGGAAAGGAGGAAGGGGATGGAGGAGAGGAAACTGCCTCTCACGGAGGAGCAGTGGAGCTGTCTTCGCGTCCGGATGCAGGAGACGGGGGAGGGGACGAAGAGGGTCGTCCCCTGCCTCATAAAGGTGCTGGAGGGTCAGCTCTCCGCAAAGAGAGTGCGGCGCGCTGTGGCGGAGCTTTCGGATGCGGGCTATCTTTCGGGGAGGGAGTATCTCCCGACGAAGAAGGCGGAGAGGCTCTACCGTTATTACCTTCTCCCCTGGGAGGCGATCTGCCATGAGCAGGAGAAGCTCGGGATAGAGCCCGGGGAGAGGGAGAGGATCGCGGATCATCTGCTCGTGCTCTATCCCTCTTCGGCGCTGGAAAGGCTCTCGGAGCGCTGCCGGGAGGAGCAGGAGAGGGCGGCGGGGGAGGTCCACGGGGAGCTGATCACAGATACGGATTTTTCCGGAAAGATCCCCTTTGGAAGCTATCAGGTGGCGTTTGAGCTTTTGGAAGGGGGAAGAGGATCGGATCGGGGGAATGCGGAAGAGAATGCGCGGCCGAGATACCGGGAGGCAGAGCTCTCCTCCGCCTTTCTTCCTTCCGCAAGGCTCATTATCGCCCCGCAGAGAAGCTGTCTGGAGCTTAGCTGGATTCGGGAGGGGGAAAGGCTTTGCAGTATCCGCTGCCGCTCGAAGAACGAGCGGACGGATTTCAAAAACGAGGGAGGGAAGGTCCGCATCCCCCTCACGGCATTCAGCTTCGAATATGTGCCAAACTACAGGATCCTGCAGGGAGAGCTCGCGGTTCAGCTGATCACGGAGGGCGCGGGAGAGGGGGAGACAGAGCGGAAAAGCCGTGCGCTTCTCCTGGAGCTCCCGCTCCTTTTTGACTGAGGGGAGGCAAGGTGGAGAAAATCGATTATCTCAGGGCGCTCCTTGAGGACGGGAAGGAGGATGAGTCCGGCCTTCCCTCCTTGAGCCGGATCGCGAGGAAGCTCAAGGTGAACCGCTCTACGGTCATGCGGGGACTGATGCCCTACCGCGCGGAGGGGATTTTAGATGAAAAGTATCGCTTCACGGAAAAGGGAGACGCCTGGCTCCGCTCGACCAATCAGCGGGTGACGAGACTTCGGAACTGGCTTTTGGCACATCAGGTGGAGGCGGAGAAGGCGGAGGCGGATGCCGCCGCTGTGATCCAGAACTGCTCGGAGGAGGGGGCGATGGTCCTCAGCAATATCGGCGTGCTCTGCTCCTCCTGCGGCTACCGGAATGTCGCCTCGGGAAAGTGGTTCGGGAGCTCGGGGGAGGAATTTCTGCAAAAAAGAAAGCTTCGCTTTCGGGAGGGGCAGCTTCTTTTCCTCAGCTTTTGGAAGGAGCGGAAGGAGAGCAGCATCCGGGAGCTCTCCATGGCAAATGAGGGCTTTGAGCGGACGGGGGAGCTCACGGAGAGGGACGGTGCATGGATGCTCCGGCTTCGGCTTCGGACGCTGACGCATCAGTCCGCCATGGGACAATGGTTCTCCGGGATCGCGAGGGTCTTCGAGTTTGAGAGAGGGGAGCAAAACGCGGGAGACTGGGAGAGGGCGGAGATCCGTGAGAAGGAGCTCCTGCTCCCCCTGTCCTCCTTCTGGATCGCCTATCGGGGCGATCTCTCCCGCCTTCGGGCCCGTCTCCATGTACGGATCTCCTGTTCCGTCGGGCCGCTGGCGATGCCGATGGGGAGCGCGTATCTGGAGGCAAGGATGTACGACTGAGCAAAGGCAGACACCGCTGTCGTCCGGTTTTTGATTTTGCGTGTGGAATCCAAATTTCCCAATGGGAAATTTTTCAATAAAGGGGAAGCTTTCGTTGCGGGTTATGCAACGAAAGCTTCCCCTTTATCAAGGCCTTTTGAGCCGGAGCGCCCCGATAATTTCTCCGGAAGAATGTTGCGTAATCTGCAACGACAAAATTCTTGTATTGACAGGTCGAAAAAGCAACTATATTATACAAAATGGTGTTAGTTAAGACGAACTAACTTTGCCGCGGGAGAGAAAATCGAGAGGATTCCGCCGGGAGCGCGGAGAGAATTTCGCGGCGGGGAAAAAAGATTTCGGAAGGGGAAAAGGACGGTCTTAGAACTATGAATCTGGAGAAGACATTCAGGATGCTTCGGAAAAACTGGAAGCTTGGAAAGTATCGGAGGCTTTTGCAAAATGCGGGACTCTGCGCGGCGACGGCGTGCATCGTGCTTCTCTTCGTCTATTTTGTCCGGGGCAGGGAAGCGGAGAAGGAGATCGAGGCGCTCCGGGCTTTGAAAAATCAGGCGGCGGCGGAGTCCCCCGCCGCGCTCCCGAAGCTGGACGGGAAGGAGGTCTCCGGGGAGTACCAGGAGCTTTTCCTGAAGAATCCGGATCTCGTCGCCTGGCTCACGATCGACGGCACGAAGATCGATTACCCGGTCATGTGGACGCCGGAGGACCCGGAATTTTACAGCCACAGGGGCTTTGACAAGAAGGAATCGCAAAACGGCCTTCTCTTTCTGGACAAGGGCTCCCGAATCAATGAATACGGAGGGAATCTGATCGTCTACGGCCACAACATGAAGAACGGCTCCATGTTTGCAGATCTCCTCCGCTATGGGAAAAAGAGCTACTGGGAGGGGCATAAGAGCATACAGCTCGATACTTTGCAGGAGTCGCGCCGCTATGAGATCTTTGCGGCGGGGAAGAGCGGGGATCCGAAGGCACTCCCCTACGGCTTTACGACGGCGTCCGAGAAGGAGTGCAGGGCGGCGCTGGAGGGGATGCAGGCGCTGAGCCTCTATGATACCGGGGAGAAGGGGAACTGGGGGGACGACTTCCTGACGCTCTCCACCTGCGACTACAGCACAAAGGACGGGAGATTCGTCGTGATGGCGCGGCGGGTGAAGTAGAGGCGAGGATCTTTTCATGAGGAGAGCTTTTCAAAGAGCGGTTTTTTCCATCTTTTTCCTCCTGGCGCTGCTGGGAAGAGCGCCGCGCGCATGGGCGCTTCCGAAGGGGAATTATCTTGTAACGGTGAGTCCGAGCTACCGCGATCCGGAGAGCGGAGAGATCGAGGACCCGGGGAACAATGAGGCCATAGGGCAGGGCATGACGGAGAAGCTCTGCGGAAGGAGCGGCCTTCTGGAGGTGGGAGAGGGCGGAGAGATGTATCTCACGGTCCGCTACTATCTGAGCCAGTTCGTGCGGGACGTGAGCTTCGAGGAGCGTTCCGGAGGCTCCTTCTCCTCTCTCTCCTTTCAGGAGATGCAGACGAGAGCGCCCCGGGAGGGCGCCGACAATATCGACGAGAAGTACGGCTACACGGATTACCGGATGAAGGTCAGAAGTATGGATTCTGTCTTCCGGGGGAAGGCCTATGTAGAGCCGATGGGGAGAAATGTCGTCTATTTCTTCCGCTTCGGAAATCCGGTTCCGGGGAGCGGGGATTTCGTGCTTTCTCAGGAGAATGCCCGGGCGGAGAGCCCAGGAGCTCAGGGGAGAGAGAGCAGAGGATCGGAGAGGGAAGCTTCTTATTCTGTTTCTGAGGGAGGATATCCCGAGGAAAGGGGCAGAGAGCAGAGCGGAGCCTCCCCTGATCCGGTGGAGCGCCCGGCAGCTTCCTTCTATCGGGAGTATCGGGAGAGGGATGCGGGAGACGGAGGAAATGGAGGAAATGGAAGTAATGTGGGAAATGGAAGCAATGAAGGAAATGGAAGCGGAGACGCGGATGCTCCTGTGACAGGCATCCCGGAAAAGCCCGCGGATCTTAAAGCGAGGAGAGCTTCTTCGGACGGCAGAGGGCTTTCGGGAAGCGGAGACTCTTCGGGAAGCGGAGAGAGCCTTTCCGGAAGCGGGAATCCCTCCGGAGACGGAAGCTTATCGAGAGGCGAAGGCTCCTTCGTATCCGGAAGCGAAAGCTTATCCGGAGACGGAGATTCCGGGGACAGCGACTATCGTCTGGATACCGACTATGATCTCTCGGCGCAGCCCATGGAGGAGGCGAGGAAGCTGACGGAGCCCCTCCTGAAAAATGCGGTCGGGATCTCCGGTGAGAGCTGGAAAAAGGACGAAGCCTCCTCTCCGGAAGAAAGGGGGGAGAAAAACCATAAGAGCGGATTCTCCGCTTCAAAGCTCGTCATGCTCTTACTGCTCGCTCTCTCCGCTGTCCTCTTAGGCTGCTTCTTCTTTTTCGGAAGGAGGAGAGATAGGGGATCGGCCGGGGATGAGAGAGAGAATGCGGAGAAGAATGGAGAAGGAAGGCGCAAAGAGCGGGGAGGAAGAGAGGAAAGATGAGGCTTTTGAGAGGAAGAGGAGGAGCTTTTTGCAGGACAGCGGCGCTTCTTCTCGCAGCGGCAGTTCTCCTTAGCTCCTGCATCGATCAGAGCGGGGGCAGAGGGGGACAGGGGCTTTCGGAGAGCGCGGAGAGCGGGAGTGAGCTCCCAAAAGAGGGGAATATAGAAGGCGGGAGCGAGCTTCCGAAAAAGGAGAGCGCGGAGAGAGGGAAGGAGGGGAGCGAAGAGGGCAGAGGCGAAGCCTCTTCCTCCCCGAGGATCGTCGCGACCAGTCCCGCGACAGTGGAAATTATGGCGAGACTCAATCTTTCGCTGGTCGGCGTCCCGGAATCCAGCCTCTCTTCCCTCCCGTCCCGCTACAGCGCGGTGACGAGGGTCGGGACCGCCATGGGGCCGGATATGGAGATCATCAAGACGCTGAAGCCAGACTATGTCATCGGCCCGGCCTCCCTGGAAAAGGATATGGAGCCGAAGCTCCGGGCAGCGGGGCTTCGGGGGATCTTTCTGAATCTGGAGAGCGTGGAGGGACTGTATAAGAGCGTGGAGGAGCTGGGGGCACTCCTTGGAAGAGAGGAGGAGGCAGAGCGGATGGTCGATGAGTTTTCCGCCTTCTACTATGCCTATCAAAAGGAAAACGCGGGCCGAGATAGCCCGAGCGTTCTGATCCTGATGGGGCTTCCGGGCTCCTATGTCGTCGCGACGGGGAAGAGCTATGTGGGAAGTCTGGTCCGCCTTGCGGGCGGGAGAAATGTCTATGAGGACGAGGCGCAGGACTTCATCGTCGCAAATACGGAGGATATGCAGAGGAAGGACCCGGACATCATACTGCGGGCGGCCCACGCTCTGCCGGAGGATGTAGAGGCCATGTTCCGCCAGGAATTCGAGACGAATGAGATCTGGAGACATTTCCGGGCGGTAGAGGACGGATGCGTCTACGACCTCCCCTACCAGGAGTTTGGGATGAGCGCGAAATTCAATTTCCCGGCGGCGCTCCGCACCCTGGAGCCCATGCTCTACGGAGAATGAGAAAAAGGGAAGGAAGAAAATGAAGGAAATGAAGGAAACGAAGGGAAAAAAGGAAACGAGGGGGGAGAGATGAAGGAAATGACAGCGGAGGGAAATACGGGGAGGACGGGGCGCACAGCAGTGTTTTTCCTTGTCGCGACGCTGCTCCTTCTCCTTCTTTTCTGGTTTTCCGTGAACACGGGGAGCCTTCCCATCACACCGAGGGAGCTCTATCTGGGACTCTTCGTGCGCTACGATCAGAATGTCGCCGCGGTCTGGGATCTTCGCTTTCCCAGGATCCTCATCGCGATGCTCGGCGGGGCGGCGCTCTCTGTCTCCGGCGTGCTGTTCCAGGCCTGCATGAGAAATCCGATCGCCGATCCCGGAATTATCGGGATCAGCGCGGGGGCGGGCTTCACAGCCGCTCTGACCACGGCCCTCTTCCCCGCACTCTACTTCTTCCTTCCGATCTTTTCCTTCGCGGGGGGGATCGCCGCCTGCGTGCTCGTCTATCTCCTGGCCTTTCGAAATGGACTGAATCCGCTTCGCATCATCTTAGTGGGAGTCGCGGTGAATGCGGTGTTCACGGGACTGATGCAGGCCTTCACCGCGATGAGCGGGGGAAACCTCTCCGGTGTCGCCGGGATCGCGAACGCAGGCATCACTCAAAAGACCTGGGAGGATGTCTTCCTCCTCGCCGGCTATTCGGTGCTGGGGCTCACGCTCTCCTGGATGCTCTTCTACCAGTGTGATCTCCTGCTCCTTAGTGATCAGACGGCGGAGGGGCTCGGGCTCAATGTGACGGCCGCGCGGATCGCGGTCTCTCTGGTCGCCGTGGTGCTCGCATCCTCCGCTGCCGCGGAGCTTGGCGTAGTATCCTTCCTGGGGCTGATCGTGCCTCACATCGCAAGGCTTCTCGTCGGCTCCCGGCATAAGATCCTGATCCCCTTCTCCGCACTGGGAGGAGCGCTGCTTCTCCTTCTTGCGGACACGATCGGGCGGAGGATCGCCTTCCCCCACGAGATCCCGGCTGCGATTCTCCTCTCGATCGTCGGAGGACCGCTGCTCATCCTGCTGATCAGAAAGAGCGATAAAAGCTATGGCATATAGACAGGAAAAGGAGAGGGACATGGTGGAAGCTTCGGATGCGATGGAGATCCGGGATCTCAGCTTCTCCTACGACGGGAGGGAGAAGGTGCTCACACATATCAATCTTTGCATCCCGAAGGGAAAGATCACCGTGCTCCTTGGCGCAAACGGCTGCGGGAAGACGACGCTCTTTCGCCTGATGGCGAGGAATCTCTCCCCGGATGAGGGGGAGATTTTACTCGGCGGAGTGAGGATAGAGGAGCTCAGCCGGAAGGAGTTCGCCCGGAGGGCGGCGATCGTTCATCAGAGCAATACCGCGCCGCCGGACCTTTGTGTGGAGACGCTGGTCGGCTACGGGAGGACGCCCTACCTCCACGCCTTTCAGAGCGCGGGATCGAAGAGCGACTGCGACGCCATTCGCTGGGCGATGGAGCTTACGGATGTCTTAAAGCATCGGAAAAAGATGGTCTCGGAGCTCTCCGGGGGACAGCGGCAGCGGGTCTGGATCGCGGCGGCGCTGGCTCAGGAGACGGAACTTCTGATGCTGGATGAGCCGACGAGCTTCCTCGATATCCGCTATCAGATCGAGCTTCTTCAGCTCATACGGAGGCTGAACCGGGACTACGGCATGACCATCGTCATGGTGCTCCACGACATCAACCAGGCGATCCGCTACGCGGATGAGATCGTGGGGATGAAGGACGGCAGAATCACGGCGCAGGGTCTGGCGGAGGAGCTCGTGACGCCGGACTTCCTCCGGGAGCTCTACGGCATCGCGCTCCCGCTCACGGAGCTTTCGGGGCAGAAATTCGTGCTGGCGGTATAACTTATCTTCCTATTTTGTGCCGCCCGGCCGCTCCATAAGCAGGTCGACTGCCTCCCTGCCGCTTTGTCGCTCTGTAAGCAGGCCGTCTGCCGCCCCGGCGTTTAGCGATCTGGTTTTTCAAGATCGCTTATGCGCCGCTGGCCGCGGCAGTCGGAGCGAGAGCGTCCTGCATCGGAGCGGCGAAGCAGCAGGAGAGGCAGTCTTATACACGTAAATCGCTCATTCGCCGCTGGCTTTGCCCGGCCGGCAAAGGAGCGGTATTTTCGGAGAGGTGGATGCCGGGCGGAGGGAAGGCCTCCGTATCGAAAGAACACCCGATGCCCTGGAAGGGGCGAGAGGAAACCATTATTTGATTCAGAGAAGGAGGAATCAAGATGAAAACGAGAAACAAACTGGCGTCGGTAATTCTTACCATGGCTCTGCTGATCGGGACTTCCCTTTCCGCATTCGCCAGCAACCTGAATGGACCCTTCCTGTTCCGCGATGCGGCGCTCACGAAGCAGTATCCGCAGCATGCGCAGGGCTGCTTCCGGCAGGTTCTGACAGAGGATGCAGGGGGGAACAAGACGGAGCTGAAGGTCTACGTGAAGGATGTGACCTACCTCTTCATCAAGGGGAGAATCACCTCGATGACGATTGATGGAAAGACGAAGAGACCTGATAAAAATCAGGTGATCACCTTCCCCGCGGTCAATAACAAGCTGATCTCAAAGGACGGCGCCGTGAAGGTCAGCCTCGAGCTGAGCTATCTCGGACACAAGCACGATGTGAGAAACGTCTATCTGGATGTGATCAACTAAGGCTCTCGGGCGAAGGGCGCCCGTAAGGCATCGGGGCGGAGGGCGAGGCAGACTGCCCTCCGCTCCTCACAGGCTCTGCCCGCCGCAAAAGGGCGGACAGAGCCTAAGTCAAGGAGAAAGGACCTGAATCATGAAAAAGCTTTGGAAGAGGATGATACGGAAGGGACTCGCGGGGCTCCTCTGCCTTTCGCTCCTTCTGGCTCCGGCGGCAGTCCCCGGCTCCCTGCATCCCCTCGCGGCCCCGGAGGAGCAGGATCTTAAAGAGGGGGAGAGCTACCTCGTCCCGATGGAGTTCTATACGGCGAACATCGATGCGGACTGGAACCATCCGAAGCAGCGGAAGGCGGGTCTTTTCATCGATATGAGGACGCAGATCTATGATCTTGCGGAGATCCGAAGGCTCGGCGGGAAGTACGAGGTCAGTCTCTACTACCACGGCTTCCATGTCTCGGATATGGTGCAGCTCATGGATATCGAAGGGGTAAAGAGGGCGGAGAAGGACGGCTACGCCTACTGTGATGAGGTTCCGATGGGAAGCTTCAATAAGCCCGCGCAGTACAAGAATCCGGGGGCAGAGGGACTGGAAAAATCCGTGAGCGCGGCGGGGGACCGCTACCACAGGACAGACGCAAAGACCGTCCTCTTCGACGAGGAGAGGGATACGGGGAAGATCACGCTCACGCTGGAGGAGCTCTCCGGCGGGCTGTATTTCCAAAGCCTGTATACTCCAAGCTCCGGGCTTCCCGTGTCGCAGTACATCAGCTTTGAGCTCTCCAAGGCAGAGCGGATTGTAAGTTATGGGGCGGGACAGTATACGCTTGGCTATGACTGGTGTAATTATGTGGCCGCAGATGACAGATACGATTTTTCCCGGAAGTACACGGATCGAAGCGTAAAGATGTATGAGCGGGTCTCAAAGCTTTTTGAGAGAGCTGTGGAGACGGAGGCGGACGGAGCGGGAAGGCTTCGGGCGAGCTTTCGGCTTCGGGATACGGAGGGGATCAAGAGCATCTCCCTCGCCGGAAAGAAAAAGCTGGACTTTGCCTCTTTCGATAAGTGGACGCGGAAAAGGCTGGAGCAGGAGTTTGAGGGGACGGACTTTACGGAGCTTTGGGAGAAGGGATCCGGAAAGGATACGATCACGCTGGACTTTAAGGATATCCGGGACGGCCGCTATCTTCAGATCCTGACAGAGGAGGATGATGCCTACAATAAGGAGGAGGATCCGGATGCTCCGCCGGAGAGGAGCTGGTATGCTTATCTTCGGCTCACGCCGAAGGTAAAGGAGGAGAGCGAGGAGAAGCGCCTCCTCTCCGGAGAGGCGGAGCTTCGCATGGCGAAGGGAGCCATACCGGAGAACAGCGAATTCCGCTTTGAGAGGGTGGAGGGCGCGGTGAAACCGCTCTACTGCTCGGAATACGATCTTAAGGGGGCAGCGCGCTTCAGCAGAAGCGGGAGCGCCTGCGTGAGCTACAACAGCTCCTTAAAGGCGAATGGGGAGCAGTTTTCTCTGAACGGACAGGTGACGCTTCGTCTCAAGCTTCCGGAGGACTTTGACCTTTCGACGACGACGGTGCAGATCAGTAAGAGCAGCGGAGAATTCGAAAATACCTACAGCAAGTACATCGACAGGGACAGCCGGACCTTCGTTTTCACGACGAGCCAGGCGGCGGATCTGAACGCGACCTACAGCTTCTACGATTACGGGCAGCATCTCCGGCCGGAGGAGCTCTCGGAGCTTCCGGCAGGGCTCTACCGGGTGCGGCTCACGATGGCGCACGCCTTTCAGCCCCACTTCCCCTCCATGTCGAACCAGTCCATCGTGGACAATACGGGATATCTCGAGGTCTCTGAGGCGGAGGGGAAAAAGAGCTTCCGGGTCTACTACGCCCTGGAGCCCGTCTATGTATCCGGGATCACCGGATATATGACGGGGGAGTTCTGCTGCGACGGGGAGGATCAGAGTGTCTATACGCCGGTGGAGGTCCATTCGTATTATACGGCGGAGGACGGCGGTCTCGGCTTCGACGCCTGGGCGAGGGAATATCATTTCCAGTATCTGAAGAGCTTGAGCTTCCCCCTCGGGAAAGCGCGGGACGACGGCTCCTACCTGATCCGCTTCACGGTTCCGGCGATGGATGTGCACACCGGGGACGGGACCGGCGTCCAGGTCGCATCCCTTCGGATCAGCGAGCCGGAAAAGCTTGAGGACGGAGCGGTAAATCCCCTTTCGGGGCATGATAAGTCTGTGCTCCGGGCTGTGATCGAGAGGGCGGAGCGCGCTCTCGAGAGCATGGACAAGGCGGGGGAGGCCTATCGCTCGCTGCAGAGCGCGGTCTCGGAGGCGAAGCAGTGCTACGCCGGGAATCCGTCGGAGGAGGAGCTCCTGAAGGGGAGGGAGAAGCTTTTGCAGGCGATGAAGGATTCCGGAGCGGGAGAGGGGAAGCGTCTCTCGGATGGGGTCTATCGTCTTCCCTTTACCGTCTATGAGAATGGAGGAGAGGCTCCCTCTTCGCTCAGCGGATACTTCGGCCGCACACTGATCCTGACAGCAGCGGGCAGTACGATGAAGCTTAAGCTTCCCCTTTCGGAGCTGGACGGAGACAGCGTCACGGAGCTTCAGTATGATAACGGGGTGATGTTAAAGGATGCGGAGAAGCTTAAGGACAAAGAGGGAAGACTCAGTGCCTTTTTGATCGACCGCGCCTATACGGAGGCGAGCTTCGAGCTAGACATAAAGACAAAGCGGAAGGATTATCAGCAGACCCTTTATCTTCGGCCGGACTTCTCAAAGGCGGAGGAGTCCGCGGCGCCGGTAGAGGAGCTCCGCACGCTGAAGGAGCTGATTCTGGAGATCGAGGCACTTCGGGAAGAGGACTATACGAAGGCCTCCCTGATGGAGGCCCGGAAGGCGGCGGAGGAAGCGGCGGCGGTCTATCGGGAAACGGCGCGGGAGCGGGACGCCGTGCGGGAGCAGATCGAGAGCTTAAGACGCGCGAGGGAGGGACTGGTCTCCCTGAAGGAGCTCCGGGAAGCGATTTCCGAGGCGAAAAATCTCACTCCCACGGAGGCTCTCTCTGCGGCGATTGTTAAGGCAGAGCAGCTTCTCCAAAAGGAGGATGCGACGAAGGAGGAGGTCCGGGACGCGCTCTCCGCCCTGCACTTTGCATCGGGAGATGCCGGCGGCATCTCGCAGCTTTCGGACGGCTATTATTTCCTTCCGCTCCAGATCCTTTCGAACGGCGCGGTATCTTCGAAGTGGAAGGAGGTCTTTCGGAGGGCGGAGCTCTCTGTGAGCGGGGACAGCGCGGTGCTGATTCTTTGCCTTCGGAAGAATACGCTGCGCTCTCTGGACTTTGCCCTGTCCGGGAAGGATTTCGAGAGCATGGAAATCCTGGGAAGGGACGGGGACAGCCCGGAGAGAGTGAGGATCCGTTTCCTTCGCTCGGAGTCCGAGGGGCATAAGCTTCTCCTAAGGCTTCATCAGGATCAGGGCGAGGAGGATGCGGAGCTGCAGCTTGATTACGCTTCTTCGCAGAGCGCTGCGGATCCCGCAGAGCTCTATCAGGAGCTTCTCCGCGCGAGAGCTTATCTTTCGGACGGGGAGCGCTATACAGAGGAGACGAGGGGACGGCTTTTACAGGAGATCTCCCGGACCGAGGAAGCGCTTTACGGAAGTGCTTTGAGCGAGGAGAGAATCTCCGGGCTTCTCCGGGAGCTCAGAGCCTCGGAAGCAGGACTTAAGAAGGCCGCGGATCGGAGCGCTCTGGAGGGAAGGATCGGGGAGGCCGGTGCTCTCTCCGAGCGAAGGGAGCTCTATACGGAGGAATCCTATGCGCTCCTTGCGGAGGCACTCTCCGCAGCGCGGAGGGTCTATGCGGATCCGAATGCCTCTCAGGAGCTCCTGGACACAGAGCTTCGGGCACTGGAAGCGGCGATCGACGGACTGGAGCTTCGCTCCCGGAGAGAGCTCCGCTCGGAGATCGAGGCGGCGGAGCGCTATCGCGAGGGGGAATACAGCGCGGAGAGCTGGAAGGCCTTCTCCGAGGTTCTCTCGAGAGCGAGAGAATGCTATGGGGACAGAAAACGCTCCGATGCGGACTACCGGAAGGCGCTCTCCGAGCTGAGACAGGCGGAGGAGGCCCTTCGGAAGCTTCCGGAGGAGAGTGAGGCGAGACAGGCTCTCGAGGAAGCGATCCGGCTTCTCCAAAAGGAGGTGGGGGATGGCTCCCGCTATGAGGAGACGAGCTTCCGCTCCTTCTCCGGCTCACTTCACGCGGGACAGGATCTCCTGGATCACGCTGCGGACTACGGCGCGGGGGACGCGCAGTATGAGGCGGCGAAGCGGGCGCTCGCCGCGGAGTATGACGCCCTGCTCCTTCCCGATGGAATGGCGGCCGGAAGCTCCGGACTCTCTGTCTTTGCTTCAGAGGGATTTTCGTACGGGATGGAAGAGGAGGATGCGGGATATGCGGGAGAGCTTCCCTTTGGAAGGGACAGCGCGATTGCCGCGGAGATCGCGACCTCGTCCGAGCTCCCGGATTTTGGGGAGAGGGAGCTTCCGCAGTGGGCCCTCGAGGGAGCGCTCGACAGCTCCGGCAATCTTACGGACAGCTTCGGGGAGAGCTATCCCGACGGCGTCTACTCTGTGAACTGCAGTCTATGGCAGTTTTCTCAGAACAAGGCGTCCATGGGAGACGGCGCCCTGGTGGATGCCTTCCCGGATCGCCCCGGGAAGCAGGCGAAGCTTCTCCTAGAGGGCGGAAGGGCCTATCTCTACGCGGGATTTCAGAGGATGGAATTCAGCGGGCTCAGCGGACATCTCCTCGACATCGTCATGCTGGACGGACTTAAGAAGACGAACGGCGTGATCGATGAGGGAAGCTATACCGAGGTCCCCCCGGAGATCCTGGAGGAGAGCGAGGAGACGGATCGCTTCGGACCGCCTGCGGGACGGAAGTACCCGAGTCTTGTCCGCTTCGATATCACAAAGTATATGGCAGCGAGGAATCAGTATATTCCGGTCATGGTAAATGTCCCCGTCATGGGGGCGAGTGCGCGGCAGCCGGCCTATCTCCGCTGCTACTGGAGCAGCCTTACTTTGGTCGAGGGGAAGGAGCCGGAGAAGCCGGATGAGCCGAAGAAGCCGGAGCAGCCGGGAGCAGACTTTACGGGACTTGAGACAGTGCTCAATCAGGTCAGCGCTGCGAGGGAATCGGAATATACCGAGGGGAGCTACAACGCGCTCTCCCTGAGCGTCGCGGCCGGAGAGAGGCTGAAGACGCTGAAGGGGGCCCCGCAGAACAGCGTGGACCGGAGAATAGAGGCGCTTCGCGCGAGCTATGCCGCTCTGATTCTTAAGAAAAGGGCAGAGCCGGACCGCCCGGATCAGCCCAATCAGCCCAAGAGCCCGGATCGCCCGGATCAACCCAACCGCCCGGATCAAAAATCCGATCCGTCGGCACTTCGGAGCAGGCTGCAGCTTAAGTATATGGAAGGGATCAAGGCCCTTCAGGGGAACTACACGGAGGCCTCTCTCTCCGCACTGGAGGAAGCGATGAAGGCCGCGGTTTCGGTCCTGAACGATAAGGAGGCGACGAAGCTTCAGCTTGAGAGAGCGGTGCAGAAGCTTGAAAACGCGCTCTCCGGGCTTGTCCTAAAGGAGGAGAAGCCCTCGGGGACGGTCAATCGGAAGGCGCTCTCCGCCCTGATCGCGATGGCCTCCGCCATGGATTCCTCCGCCTATACGAAGGAGAGCTGGACGAAGCTTATGGCGGCACTTGCTCTTGCGAGAAATGTATACAGCGATGAGAAGGCGACGCAGGCGGAGCTCGACTCGCAGGAGGCGGCACTTCGGCTTGCGATCGAGTCCTTAAGTCCCGCGGGAAATCCCGGGGACTCCGGGGACGGCGGGGCGAAAAGGAAAAAGTCGGAGGAGAAGGAAGGCTATTACAAAGTGGGTGTCCGCCTCTGGCACGCCAGCATGAACAAGGCCTCCATGGGAGACCCGGCGGTGGGAAGCACGGCCTATGTGAAGATCGAAAACGGAGATGTCACGATGCGCCTCATCACAAAGGAGATGAAGACGAGCGGCATCACCGCGCACCTTCATCACTTCTGGATCTACCAGGACAGCGAGTATAACGAGGCAGAGCTGATCTACGAAGAGAAAAACCGCTGGATCTATGAGTTCAGCCTGCCAAACGACAGCAGCAGCTACTATAAATGCGAGGTGGATCCCCAGGTGGAGGTCATGGGGACGGATCCTGTGAAGGCGCGCCTTAAGGTGAACTGGAGCGGGAAAAAGAAGATCAGCGAGAGCAGGTGGGAAGATCTCGGCGGCTACTCCGCAGAGAGCGGGAGCAAGGAGAAAGCGAAGCTCGGCGGTGCTTCCTCCGACTCCTCCTCCGAGCTTCGGAATGCAGAGACCGGGATCAGTCTCCGCGGCGCGACAGGGGGACCGGAAAATAAGCTGGAAGCGGAAAAGAAGGAGAGCGGGGAGGAGTTCGAACGCGCAAAATCCGCTCTTTCCGATAAGGCATCGCGCTTCGTCCTCTACGATATCCGCTTAAAGTCCGGGGAGAGAGAGCTGCAGCCCTCCGGGACTGTGACTCTCCGGCTGCCGATCCCGGTGGACTATGATCCCTCGAGGCTTGCCCTTTACCGGATCAATGATGACGGGACTGCCCTGCAGCTCCCCGGATCTGTGAGCGGCTCCTTCTACGAGGTGAGTCTCGATCACTTAAGTCTCTATGCGCTCGCGGAAAAGCTTCCGGCTCCTTCGGAATCCGCGGCCCCGGGAGAGCATGCGCTGAGCCGGACCGGAAACGGAGGGGGCAGCGGCACAGTCCAGAGGAGCGCGGCCTCCGTCCTTCGGAGCGGAGCAGCGAGGAGCGCATCCTCCGGCGGCGGAGCGGTCAACGGGAGAAGCATCCCCTATACGGGAGATCGGATGCCGCTCAGAGGGATTCTGGCGCCGGGCCTTTTCGGACTTCTTCTCTTCATCGGAGGAGCGGCGGACGAGAGGAGGCGGAGAAACAGGCGCCGTCTTTTGGGCGGCGTCTCCCCCGAGGGAGAGGGAAGGATTTCATGAAACAACTGTTTAACGGGGTCTGTATCGCACTTGGCTTTTTCTTTGCCGGGATCGGATGCGTCGGAATCGCGCTTCCGATCCTGCCCACAACCCCCTTTTTACTTCTCTCGCTCTTTTTCTTTGCGAGGGGCTCGGAGCGCTTCTGCCGCTTTTTCATGGGGACTAGGCTGTATCGGAAATACCTCTTGGAGCTCAAGGAGAAAAGGCCCATGCCGCCCGGGAGAAAGCTTCGGATCCTCGCTTCGGTGACAGGAGTCTTTGCCGTCGGATTTTTCTTTTCTCCGCCCTTTGCGCGGGGGATTCTCGCATTGGTTCTGGCTCTTCATTATATCTATTTTCTCTTTTTTGTTCGGACGAAGGGAGGGGAGAGCGGGGCGGAAGCGGAGGGGGCAGAGCCCCTCTCCGAGAGGGGAGGAGATTTATGATTCGAAAGCGGCTTTTCTCCCTGATGTCGGAGTCGTCCCGGGGCGCCGTGCTTCAAAACGTGCTCTGGCAGTGGGGGACGCTTCTGTCCTCCGTCCTGAGCATGAGTATCGTGGGGCGCCTTCTCGAGTCACTCTATCTTGGGAGGATCCGCTCGGAGACGCTTCTCCTCTCCGCGGCTCTCCTGCTGCTCTCCCTGCTCCTTCGGCTTCTCTGCACGAGGAGGGCGGCGGAGGCCTCCGCGAGAGCGGGGAGCGAGGTGAAGCAGGTCCTTCGGGAGAAGCTTTACCGGAAACTCACAGCTCTTGGCGCGGCCTATCACGAAAAGCTCGGGAGCGCGGAGGCGGTGCAGCTTTCCGCGGAGGGAGTGGAGCAGCTCGAGGTATACTTCAGTCAATATCTTCCGCAGCTTTTCTACAGTCTGCTCGCTCCGCTCACACTGTTTTTCTTCCTCTCGTTTTATTGCCTTAAGGCGAGCCTTGCGCTTCTCCTCTGCGTTCCTCTGATCCCGCTCACGATCCTTCTCGTGCAGAAGATCGCAAAGCGCCTTTTGAAAAAATACTGGGGCTCTTATACGGAGCTCGGGGGGAGCTTTCTCGAGAATCTGCAGGGACTAATCACGCTTAAGATCTACGGCGCGGACGGGAAGAAGGCGGAGGAGATGGACCGGGAGGCAGAGCGCTTCCGGAGGATGACGATGCGGGTCCTCTCCATGCAGTTAAACTCCATTATCGTGATGGACCTGATCGCCTACGGAGGCGCGGTACTCGGGATGGGGATCTGCCTTTTGGAGTTTCAGAAGGGAGCGGTCAGCCTGAGCGGGCTTCTGACCCTTCTCCTTCTCTCCGCGGATTTCTTCCTCCCGGTGCGCCTTCTCGGAAGCCTCTTCCATGTGGCGATGAACGGGATGGCGGCGTCAGACCGTCTCTTTTCGATTCTGGATCTCCCGGAGAGGAAAAGGGGGGAGAAGGAGCTTTTGGAGGGGGAGACGGAGATCCGGCTTTCGGATGTCCGCTTCTCCTATGATGGGGATCGGAGGATACTGAAGGGGATCAGCTTATTTCTTCCCGCCCGGGGCTTAAGCGCCCTCGTTGGCCTCTCCGGCTGCGGAAAGAGCACGATAGCCGGGCTTCTTGGTGGGAGAGTGAGGGGCTATGAGGGACAGATCCTTCTGAACGGGACAGAGCTTTCGGAGCTCTCGGAGGAAAGCCTCATGAGAACCGTCACCCTGGTGCGGCACGACAGCTATCTCTTTCGCGGGACGGTCCGGGAGAACCTCCTCATGGCTTCCCCGGGGGCCTCGGAGCAGAAAATGTGGGATGCCCTGAGAGAGGTAAGGCTGGAGGGATATCTCCTCTCGCAGCAGGGACTTGACACGCCCCTTTCAGAGCGAGGAGAGAATCTCTCCGGGGGGCAGCGGCAGCGCCTTGCGATCGCCCGGGCCCTTTTAAGGGATACGCCGGTCTATCTCTTTGATGAAGCGGCCTCCAATATCGACTCGGAGAGCGAGGAAAAAATCATGGAGGCGATACGGCGGCTCTCCGAAAGACGCTCTGTGCTTTTGATCTCGCACCGCCTGAAAAACGCGGTGCAGGCGGACTGCATCTATCGGATGGAGGACGGGAGAATCGCGGAGAGAGGAAGTCATGAGGAGCTTATGAGGAGAAAGGGAGGCTACGCGGCGCTCTTTTTGGCGCAGAGTGAGCTGGAGAGCTATGCCGCGGGACTCTGTCCGCTTTCGGAAGGGAGGAAATGCTATGCCTAGCAAGAGAAGATCGGGGATCCGGATCATGGGAAGGCTTTCGGTTTTGGTCCTTCCCCTCCTTCCCGTCATGCTGCTCGCCGCACTTTCCGGAGTCGCCGGGCATCTCCTTGCGGCCTTTCTCACGGTGATTGCCGCTGCGGGGGGACTTGAGATTCTCGCTCTCCCGGTCCCCTCCTTCCTTCCCTCTACCCTCTTTGGGATCGCCGTCCTCCTTATGCTTTCCGCTTTGCTCCGGGCTTTCCTTCATTATGTCGAGCAGTACTGCAACCACTATATCGCATTTCGCCTGCTCGCGCTTCTTCGGCAGAAGGTCTTTTCGGCGCTTCGGCGTCTCGCCCCGGCGAAGCTTGAGGGGAGGGAGAGGGGAGAGCTCATCTCCCTCATCACGAGCGACATCGAGCTGCTGGAGGTCTTTTACGCGCATACTCTTTCGCCGATCCTCATCGCCGCTGTGAGCTCTGTCCTCATGATCCTTTTTCTCGGAAGCTTTCACCCCCTCCTCGCTCTGCTCGCTTTCTTCGCCTATCTGACGCTCGGCGTGCTTCTTCCTATGAGAAGCAGTGCCCGGGGGAGGGAGAGCGGCGTGCTCTACCAGGAGAGCTTCGGGGCGATGAACGGCTTTTTGCTGGACAGCTTCCGCGGGATGCAGGAGACGATACAGTACGGAAGGACGGGCGAGCGGCTTTCTGAGCTTAGGGAGAGATCCGGGAGACTCGCGGAGCTTAAGAGACGGCTGAAGCTTCTCGACGGAGACGCAAATGCGGAGGCGGGGGCCTGTATCAGCTTCTTCTCCTTCGGCATGCTCTTTCTCGGCATTTGGCTCAGCCTCCGGGGCCAGCTCTCCTTTTCGGCGGTTCTACTCTCTGCGACGGCCATGATGAGCTCTTTCGGGCCGACGAGCGCGCTCCTTCGACTCTCCGGCACGCTGAATCAGACGCTCGCCTGCGGGGAGCGGGTGCTCTCTCTTTTGGAGGAGGAGCCGGAGACAGAGGAGATCGAGGGGCAGGAGGAGACCGTGTTTTCCGGTGCGGCCCTTTGCGGGGTCAGCTTTTCCTACGGAGGGGAAGAGGTACTGAGGGACCTCAGCCTTCGCATCCGGGAGAGGGGCATCCTCGGAATTCACGGGCCGAGCGGCTCCGGGAAGTCGACGCTGCTCCGCCTTTTGCTGCGCTTTTGGGATGCGGACAGGGGAGAGGTGCAGATCTCCGGGAAGGATATCCGAAGAATCAATACCGAGGATCTTCGCAGAATGGAGAGTCTGCTCACGCAGGAAAGCGTGCTCTTTCAGGATACGATCGCGGAAAATATCGCGCTCGGGAAAATCGGTGCAGGGAAAGAGGAGATCCGGGAGGCCGCGAGGAAGGCATCCGTCCACGACTTTATCGAAGCGCTTCCGAAGGGCTATGATACCCCGCTCAGCGAGCTCGGGGAGAATCTCTCCGGAGGAGAGCGGCAGAGAATCGGCCTTGCGAGAGCCTTTCTCCACGGGGCGCCCCTACTCCTTCTGGATGAGCCGACCGCAAACCTCGATGTCCTGAATGAGGGCGCGATCCTGAAGTCTCTGAAGGAGGAGAGGGAAAACCGGACGGTCGTGCTGGTCTCGCACCGGGCCTCGACCCTCGGCATCGCGGATGAGATCCATGAGCTCTGAGAGCTCGGCGGAAGAAGCAGTCAATGAAGCTCTTCCGCGTCCCATTCTTCCGGGCGATCGCTCTATAGCTGCCGCCCCGGCGCGCAGTTTCTCCAGGGGAACACTGATTCAATCGGAACAATTACGTGCCAATGGGCGTGATGCCGCAAAAGCGTGCGGAACGCCGATACTTAACGAACACAAATGTAATGAAGCGTGAATTTAGTGCCGCTGCGTGGATCCCCGAACGAGAGTGTCCTTTGAGGCAGATAAGTCATGAATAAATCAGTGTTCCCCTAGGATTTTGTCGGTTCTTCCTCTCCTTCTCCTTCTTTTTGCTTTCGGAGCTCCTCGATTCTGTCCCGGCAGAGGGCGGCCTCCTCGAAGTTCAGCTCGGCGGCGGCAGCCCTCATTCTCTTTGTGAGCTCCCGGATGAGCTTTTCCAGCTCCCGGGCACTCATGGACTCCGCGTCCTTCTGGATTCCGCTTCCGCCGTCGCTGACCGCCTTTGAGATCGCGATGAGCTCCCGTACGGCCTTTTTGATCGTGGTCGGCGTGATGCCGTGCTCTTCATTATAGGAGATCTGTATTTTCCGCCTTCGCTCGGTCTCCTGCATCGTGCGCCGCATGGAGTCTGTGATCTGATCCGCATACATGATGACATGCCCTTCGGCATTCCTCGCGGCGCGGCCTACGGTCTGGATGAGGGAGGTCTCGGAGCGGAGGAAGCCCTCCTTGTCCGCGTCCAGGATTGCGACCAGTGTGATCTCCGGGATGTCGAGACCCTCCCGGAGGAGATTGATTCCGACCAGCACGTCGAACTTTCCGAGGCGCATATCCCTTATGATGGCGGCTCTCTCCAGCGTGTCGATATCGGAGTGGAGGTACTTGACCAGGATGCCTGCCTCCTTCAGATATTTCGTGAGATCCTCGGCCATCCGCTTTGTGAGAGTGGTGACGAGGATCTTGTGCTTTTTCTCCGTTTCCCTCCGGATCTCTCCGATGAGATCATCGATCTGGCCTCTGATCGGGCGGACGGAGATCTCGGGGTCCAGGAGGCCGGTGGGGCGGATGATCTGCTCCGCCCGGAGAAGCTCGTGCTCAGCCTCATAGTCCCCCGGCGTAGCGGAGACGAAGAGCATCTGGTTGATCTTTCTCTCGAATTCGCCGAAATTTAAGGGGCGGTTGTCCAGCGCCGAGGGGAGGCGGAAGCCGTAATCGACGAGCGTCGTTTTCCGGGAGAGATTTCCGTTGTACATCCCCCGGATCTGCGGCAGACTGATGTGGCTCTCGTCCACGATGATGAGGAAATCCTCCGGGAAATAGTCCATGAGCGTGTAGGGCGGCTCTCCGGGAGCGGAGAAGTTCAAATGCCTCGTGTAATTCTCGATGCCGGAGCATACGCCGGTCTCCCGCAGCATCTCCACATCGAAGTTCGTCCGCTCCGAGATCCGCTGTGCCTCGAGAAGCTTGTCCTCGGACTTAAAGTAATTTACCCTCTCCTCTAGCTCCTTCAGGATATTATCGCAGGCGAGACTCAGCTTCTCCGGGGGGATGACATAGGGGCTCGCCGGAAAGATCATGACATGAGAAAGCTCCGACTTCGCCTTCCCGCTCAGCGGGTCGATGATCCGGATCCTGTCGATCTCATCTCCGAAGAATTCGATCCGGTAGGCCTGCTCTCCCTCGGATGCGGGAAAGACGTCCACGATATCTCCCATGACCCGGAAGGTCCCGCGGTGGAAGTCCATGTCGTTTCTATTGTACTGGATCTCGATCAGGTGCCGGATCATCTCGTCTCTGTCCTTGCTCTGCCCGGGTCGGAGAGAGAGGGCCATGTTGAGATATTCCGTCGGGGCACCCAGCCCGTAGATGCAGGAGACGGAGGCCACGACGACCACATCTCTTCGCTCCGAGAGGGCGGCCATCGCGGAGTTTCTGAGCTTGTCGATCTCCTCATTGATGTCGGAGTCCTTCTCGATATAGGTGTCCGTGGAGGGGACATAGGCCTCCGGCTGATAGTAATCGTAGTAGGAGACAAAGTATTCCACCGAGTTTTCCGGGAAGAATTCCTTCATCTCCGAGTAGAGCTGGGCCGCGAGCGTTTTATTGTGGGAAATGATGAGAGTCGGCCGCTTCAGCCTCTCGATCACATTCGCCATGGTAAAGGTCTTGCCGGAGCCCGTCACTCCCAGTAAGGTCTGGAATTGATTGCCCTCCTGAAAGCCCCGTACCAGCTCCTCAATGGCCTTGGGCTGATCTCCCGTTGGCGCATAGTCCGCATGCAGTTTAAAATCCATGGATCTCTCCCCCTATACTCGGTGCATAAGGCGCAAAAATCTCTCTCAGGCGCAGGATATCCCAAAGGCGCTTGTCCCGGCATTCATTCCGGTATTCATTCCGGCATCCATCCCGTCATTTGAGAGGAGAGCGGGACAGAGCCATGCCCGATCGGGCGGAAAGCGGAGCGCTGTCAGCGCGGCAGTATGACGCTGCTTCTGCGCTGCTGAAAAGAGAAACATGACTAGTATAGCAAAAATATATTGCCCGGGGAATCGAATCCGCGATATGCTCTTCAAAGAACAAAGTGACGGAAGGGCGCAGCAAACTGCGGCATCCGGAAAGGAAGCGGGGAGAGCCGGGACCTGCTGCCGGGCCATAAAGAGTGCAGCGTCCGATCAATGCTTTCAGGAGGGAAAATGGAATACAGGATTGCTGTGATAGAGGGAGACGGGATCGGTCCGGAAATCGTCCGGGAGGCAAGGAGGGTACTTCTCAGGATCGCCGCGCTCTACGGTCATCATTTTGAGTTCCGGGAGCTTCTCATGGGCGGCTCTTCGATCGATCGCTTCGGAGAGCCGCTGACGGAGGAGACCCTCGAGAAATGCAGAGCTTCGGACGCAGTGCTGATGGGATCGATCGGAGGAAAGGTCGGCGTCTCGCCCTGGTATCTTCTCCCGCCGGAAAAAAGACCGGAGGCCGGTCTTTTGAAGCTTCGGAAGGGGCTCGGGCTCTTTTGTAATCTCCGGCCGGCGAAGCTCTACCCGGAGCTTCGGAATGCCTGCCCGCTTCGGGAGTCCGTCATCGGGGACGGCTTTGACCTTATGATGGTGCGGGAGCTCACCGGAGGCCTCTATTTCGGCGAAAGGAGCACAGTGAGGGAGGGGGGAGAGCTCGTCGCGAGGGACGAGCTTTGTTACCGGGAATCCGAGATCCGTAGGGTCGCGCGGAAGGCCTTTTCGATCGCCGGAGGGCGGAGAGGGAGGCTTTGCTCCGTGGACAAGGCGAATGTTCTGGACAGCTCGAGGCTTTGGCGAAGGATCGTGGAGGAGGAAGGGAAGGCCTGTCCGGAGGTGGAGCTGAGCCATGCCCTCGTGGATTCCACCGCGATGCTTCTCGTGCGGAAGCCGGGCAGCTTCGATGTGATCCTGACAGAAAATATGTTCGGGGATATTCTCTCTGATGAGATGGCGGAGATCGCGGGCTCCCTCGGCATGCTTCCCTCCGCCTCCCTCCGGGAGGACCGCTTCGGTCTCTACGAGCCAAGCGGAGGCTCTGCACCGGATATCGCGGGACAAAATATCGCGAACCCCCTGGCTGCGATACTCTCCGCCGCGATGCTCCTCCGCTATTCCCTGGAGCTTCCAAAGGAGGCAGAGGACGTGGAGACAGCCGTGGAGAAGGTCCTTCGGGACGGCTGCCGGACAAGGGACATCCTGGAGGAAAAGAAAGGGCTTAAGCTTCTCTCAACGGAAGAAATGGGAGAAGAGGTAGCAGCAAAGCTCCGCGGTCCGCTCCGCTGAACGGCCTCTCCCATGCTCTGCCGCTCTGCATGCGGAATACTCCCATCTCGCCCGCGGGATAAAAAAACGAAGGGAGCAGCGAAAAAGACAGCGCCTTGATTTATGCCCCTGATTTACTTATACTGTAAAAGTCCCGTCCAATGCCTCATCCTCCGGCGTGCTAGCACGCGGGGACGCTGAGGCATTGGACGGGCAAAGCAGGTATGAGCAAGGAGAGCGAGAGCTCGGAATGCGAATATAAAAATGATAGATTCGGCCCGCCTTTTCGGCGGTGCCTTTTTCGGCATAAGGAGAGAGCATGAATGAAAACGATCTGAGAGACGGAGGACGTATGCCCGGTCCGGGGCAGTCCTTTCTGATTTTGATCATTGCCGCTGTGCTGACCTTCTTCATCTATTCGATGGTGCAGCATTTCTTTTCGGTGCCGGATCCGCAGGAGAAGAGCTACAGCGAGTTCCTCACGATGGTGGAAAAGGATCAGATCCAGAAGGTAGAGTGGGGGGACAGCCAGATCGCCGTCTATCCGAAGGAGGGCGCGGGGGAGAGCAGTGCGGCCGGGGAGAAGGATAGCTCCGGGGCCTCCCGCGGAAAGGGGAGCGGGACCTATTTCGTCGTGCCGATCAATGCCGATGCGGGGCAGCTTGTGCAAAGGCTCTATCAGCATCAGGTGGAGATCTATCGAAAGAAGCCGGACAATTCGAGCCTCATCATGCAGACCATGATCGGTCTTGTGATTCCCCTTATCCTCTTCTTTATCGCGATGAATTTTATGATGCGCAGGATGGGGGGCGGATCCGGCGGGGTCATGGGTGTCGGGAAGTCCACGGCGAAGATGTACATGCAGAGGGAGACCGGCGTGAGCTTTAAGGATGTCGCCGGAGAGGATGAGGCGAAGGAGAGCCTCGTGGAGATCGTGGATTTTCTGCATAATCCCGAAAAGTATGCGGATATCGGGGCGAAGCTTCCCAAGGGGGCGCTTCTCGTAGGGCCGCCGGGGACGGGAAAGACCCTCCTCGCAAAGGCTGTGGCGGGGGAGGCACAGGTTCCCTTTTACTCGCTCTCCGGCTCGGATTTTGTGGAGATGTTTGTCGGCGTTGGCGCAAGCCGGGTGCGGGATCTCTTCCGGCAGGCGGCGCAGAATGCCCCCTGTATCGTCTTCATCGATGAGATCGACGCCATCGGAAAGACGAGGGACAGCCGCTACGGCGGAAATGATGAGAGGGAGCAGACCTTAAACCAGCTCCTCTCGGAGATGGACGGCTTCGACGCGGGGAAGGGCATCATGGTGATGGGGGCGACAAACCGCCCGGAGATCTTGGATCCGGCGCTGCTTCGCCCCGGGAGATTCGATCGAAGAGTGATCGTGGAGAAGCCGGACTTAAAGGGAAGGGTCAATATCCTGAAGGTCCATGCGAAGGGCATCCAGCTCGATTCCACGGTGGACTTCGATGAGATCGCACTCGCGACGAGCGGTGCGGTCGGGGCGGATCTTGCGAATATGATGAATGAAGCCGCGATCACGGCTGTGAAGAAGGGAAGGCGGAAGGTCTCCCAGGAGGATCTTTTCGAGTCGGTCGAGGTCGTCCTGGTCGGAAAGGAGAAGAAGGACCGCATCCTTTCGAAGGAGGAGCGGAGGATTGTGTCCTACCATGAGGTGGGTCACGCTTTGGTTGCGGCGATTCAGAAGCACTCCGAGCCGGTGCAGAAGATCACGATCGTCCCGAGGACCATGGGGGCGCTCGGCTATGTGATGCAGGTGCCGGAGGAGGAGAAGTATCTCAATACGAAGGCGGAGCTCCACGATATGATGGTCGGTTTTCTCGCCGGGAGAGCGGCGGAGGAGCTGGTCTTTGAGACTGTGACCACCGGGGCCGCCAATGATATCGAGAATGCGACGAAGATCGCGAGATCGATGGTGACGCAGTACGGAATGTCGGATAAGTTCGGCCTCATGGGACTTGCGACACAGGAGAGCATGTATCTGAGCGGAAAGAGCGTGATGAACTGCGGGGATTACACCGCGACCGAGGTGGACCGGGAGGTCGCCCTCATCTTAAAGCAGTGCTACGGGGAGGCGAGGAGGATTCTGAGCGAGAACCGCTATGCGCTGGACCGGATCGCGGAATTTCTGATCGAGCAGGAGACCATAACCGGAAAGGAATTCATGAGGATTCTGGAGGAGGTCCGGAGCGAGCAGGGAAATGCGGGATCATCCGGCGCCTCCGGAGAGAGCGGGGGAAATGCGGGATCGGAGACAGCGAGCACAGAGGAGGGAGAGAAGGGAAGCGAAGGCGCGGAGACGGAGGACCCGGAGCGGAAGCGGAGCTTCGAGGAGGCGAGAGCCGCCTATACGGACTACGGGAGATAGCTCACATACTCCATCACATCGGAGACCCCGCAGCCGAAAATCTTGCATATCTCATGGATGGTCTCCGTGGAGACCGGCAGGTTTTTCCGGAGCCTGTGAAGCTGGCTCGCGGAGATTTTGTGATGGTGGATCAGATGATACTGCGTGACTTTAGTGGCGGAGAGCAGCCGCCAGAAGGGGGAGTAGCTGATCATGATTTCTCCTTTTTTGGGAAAGAGGCTTCGAAGCCGGAATTATAAAACGAATCAAAATTATAATTATAATAAGAAAAAGGGATGCCTGCATGGTAAGGGATGCCTGCACTGTCTGGGAGAAGGAAGTCTCCCTCCCTTTCATAATAGCAGGAAATGCGGGACTTTGGCGAAGATCTTCATCGGGGCATTGAACATATTTTCCGTGCTGGCTTTGGTGATCTTTCTGAAAAAATGTTCGGACCGGGAAAGAAATCAGCTTCGCCTGGAGAGCTATTGCTTTCGCTCCGGAAAGATCAAGAGGGCGCACTGCTTTCTTTTTTTGACGGATGTCCATGAGAAGGAATTCGGGGAGAAGAATGAGGAGCTGCTCCGAAGGATCCGCGCGCTCCGCCCCGACTTCATCCTGCTCGGCGGAGATCTCGTGGTCTGCCATAAAAGGAGGAGCGAGCGGGACCGGGTGCGGAAATCGGTTCGCCTCCTCCGCGCTCTGGGGAGAGAGTTTCCGGTTTATCTCGCTCTCGGGAATCACGAGGAGCGCCTCTTTGAGAAGGCCGGCTGGAGGGGGCGGTATTTTCGCGCAGAGTACCCGAGGAGGGAGCATGCAAAGAGCCGGGAAAAGGCGGCCCTCTTCGAGCGGGGACTCGGGGCTGTCCGCCTTTTGGATAAGGAGACCGTTCTTCCGGAAGGCGAGCTCTCGGATCTCAGCCTGAGCGGGGTGAGCCTCCCGATGGAATATTACCGGCCGCTGCCCTTTCGGAAAAAGAAGCCGCTTTCTCCCGCGGAGCTTCGCCGCGCAGCGGGCTTTCCGGAGGATGGGGCGAAGGGGCGCTACCATATCTTTCTCCTTCACACGCCGCTCTACGATGAGGAGGCGGTCCGAAGCGGGGCGGATCTCGTACTTTCCGGACATCTGCACGGCGGGACGATCCGGCTTCCCCTGATCGGAGGAGTGATGACCCCGCAGTACCGCCTTTTTGTGAAAAAGGTGTCGGGACTCTTTCCCCTTCGCGGGGGAAACCTTGTCATAAGCCGGGGAATCGGGACTCATACCGTCAATATCCGTCTGAACAATCCGCCGGAGCTCAGCCTCATCACGCTGCTGCCGGAGAGGGAGGAAGAGAGAGGGAATGGAGAGACTGCGCTATAAGCTGGATGTCTTCGAGGGTCCGCTGGATCTTCTCCTGCAGCTCATCGAAAAAAATAAGATCGATATCTATGATATTCCGATCGCGGAGATCACGGAGCAATACCTGGATTATGTAAACCAGCTCGAGGAGGAGGATCTGGACATCGTCTCGGACTTTCTCGTGATGGCCGCGACGCTGCTCGAAATCAAATCTAGAATGCTGCTCCCCCGGGAGCTCGACGAAGAGGGAGAGGAGATCGATCCCCGGGCGGAGCTTGTGGAACGTCTCCTCGAATACAAGAAGTACAAGTATATCAGCCGGATCCTCCGGGAGAAGGAGGAGGACGCGGACAGAGTTTTCTACAGGAGCGGGGCGATGCCGGAGGAGATCCTCCGCTACACACCTCCTCTGGATCTCACGGAGCTTCTCAAGGGGCTCAGTCTGGAAAAGCTTCGGGAGGCCCTTGAGGATCTCTCCCGGAGGCAAGAGGAGGCAGTGGACCGGGTCCGTTCGAAGTTCGGCGTGATCCGGAGGGAGAGAGTGAGCCTCTCCGGCAGAATCCGGGATGTCCTGTCCTATGCGAGGCGCCATGGGCGCTTCTCCTTCCGGCACATGATCCGGAAAAAGGAGGACCGCATGGACATCGTGGTCAGCTTTCTCGCGGTGCTCGAGCTTATGAAGATGGGGAAAATCACATTGATGCAGGATGCGCCCTTCTCCGATATGGATATCCAGGTAGTGGGCGGAGAGGAGGGAGAGGGGGAGCCCGATCTCACAGAGGTGGAGGAGTTTGACGGATGAGCTTGAATCCGGTACAGGAAAGGCTTGTGGGAGAAATCGACGAGGAATACAGGGAGGAGCTTCGCGAGGAGGAGAAAATCGTGGAGGCTCTGCTTTTTGCGATGGGCCGGGCCGTCAGCAGGGAGGAGATCGCGACGGCGCTTGGGACGGGGCCTGAGGCCGCGGAGGAGGCCGCGGAGAGGCTTTATCGGAGCTACCGGGAGCGAAACGGTGGCATCCTGATCCGAAGACTCGAGGAGAGCTATCAGATGTACACGAATCCCGCGCAGTTTGAGGCGCTGATCCGGGTCGCGAAGCATCCGAAAAAACCGGTAATGACGGATGTCGTCATGGAGACGCTTGCGATCGTCGCCTACCGGCAGCCTGTCACAAAGGCGGAGATAGAGAAGATACGCGGCGTGAAATCGGATCATGCGGTGAATCGTCTCGTCGAGTACGGACTGATCTATGAGGAGGGAAGGCTCAATGCGCCGGGCCGCCCCGCCCTCTTTGCGACGACGGAGGAGTTCCTCCGCCGCTTTGGTGCAGAGAGCATAAAGGATCTCCCGGCGCTCAGCGAGGAGATCGAGGCTTCCATCGAGACCGAGGTCAAGGAAGAGCTTGCGGACGCCCTCGGTCTCAGCGGCGAGGAGGAAGAGGCGGCCACCGGAGAGGCCCTTTCGCCGTCCTCCTCCGAAGAAGAGACCGCAGCGCGTTCAATCCTTTCCGAAGAAAAGGCTTCGGCGCCTCCGCTCTCCTCCGGAGAGGAAGAGAAGGGGGGAGAAGAAGCCGCCGAGGAAGCTCTTCCGCCGGTCTCCTCCGAAGAAGAAAAGGAAGAAGAGCTTGCGGCGCCTTCAATCCTTTTTAAAGAAGAAAGTCCGGAGCCCACGCACCTTTCCGAAGAAGAGGCTCCGACGCCTCCGCTTTCCTCCGAAGAGGAAGAGAAGGAAGAAGAGATCGCCGGGAGGGCTCTTTCGCCGGTCTCCTCCGAAGGAGAAAGAGAAGAAGAGATTGCGGCGCCCCTGCATATTTCCGAAGAGGAAAAGAAGGGAGAAGAAGCGGCCGCCGGGGAAGCTCTTCCGCCGTCCTCCTCTGAATGGGAGGAGGAAATCGTTCTCTCCGCTCTGCAGGAAGAGGAGAATGAAATGGCTGCTTCGACTGCTTTCGAGGAAAAAGAGGAGGCTCTCCCGCCGCCCTTATTCCAAAAAGAGGAAATTCCTCCGAAGGCTCCTTCCGAGGGAAGGGATGGGGCAAAGGAGGAAGCGAATGCACCGCACCCGGAAAGCGGGGCAGGAGCCGGAGAAGAGCCCGGGCCGGTGTAAAATGGCGGCGAGGCGAAGGATCCGACTCCTGCCGAAGCATCAGCGGAGGATGGAGGAGCCCCGGTGGGGCAGCGAAGCGAGGGACGAAGGGAGAACGGAAAAAATGGAAGAAAAGCTCAAGGTCCGCTATCACTCGAAGGAGATCGAGAAGCTGACTTACATAGAAGGAAAGGGAGACTGGATTGATCTTCGCTCCGCGGAGGAGCGGAAGATCAAAAAGGGAGAGTTCTGCCGGATCAGTCTCGGAATTTCCGTGGAGCTTCCCCGGGGCTATGAGATGCTGGTCGCGCCCCGGAGCTCCACCTTTCAGAACTTCGGCCTGATTCAGCCCAATTCTCCCGGCGTGGTGGATGAGAGCTACTGCGGAGACAATGATATCCTGATGATGCCGGTCTATGCGTTCCGTGACACAGAGATTCATATCAATGACAGAATCTGTCAGTTTCGCATCCTGAGGCATCAGCCGAGACTCTGCTTTGAGGAGGTGGAAAGTCTGGAAAATGAGGACCGGGGCGGCTTTGGTGCGACAGGCATCCGCTGATAGGCCGCGCTCTGTCTTTTGGAAAACGCGGATATGCCCCGCCCATGCTTTGCCGAAGAATTGGCGGCAGGGCATCAGAGGGAGAATCGCCCCGAAAAGGAGGAACCCGTGAAGAAAAGAAAGGATTTGTCGGGAAGGGGAAAAGCGGCGGCGCTTTTACTTCTGTTTTTCGCCCTGACGCTCTCCTCCTGCGCAAACCGGGAGGCGGAGGAGCTTCGGCTCTCCGGCATAGAGCTCGTGGAAAAGGGAAAATATGAAGAGGCGGTGAAGAAGCTGGATGAGGCCCTCGATAAAAGCCACGGCAGGGTCTCCAGGCTTCAGTTCGACATTCTCACCTACCGCGCGGAATCGGAATACATGCTCGGAGATCTCGATGCGGCATTGCACACACTGGAGATCCTGGAAAAGGTGGACAAGAAACGGGAGGTCTATCAGAAGCTGAAGGAGAGAGTGAACGCGAAGCTCCTCCTTCGGCAGGCATCCCGGAGTCTCGATGAGGGAAAGCTCGAGGAGGCGAGGAGCTTTTTGGATCAGGCGAGAGCCGCGGGACTGTCCGCGGACCGGGACCTCGTCTTTGACGAAGCGGTTTACCTGGAGCGCTCCGCGAGATGGGAGGAGGCCTACCGTGCCTTCACAGACTACACAAACCGCTGGAACGGGGACAAGGATGCAGAGCGCGAGCTCGCCTTCCTGAAAACCCGCGTCGAAGCGCTCAGCCAAAACACACTCCTCACTGACCAGCCGCTGCAAAGACAATGAACAAAAGCACCTCCTGATGCGGATATTCTTGCTTGCAAGACAAAAGAGATCAGTATATGATGATTACAGTGTCTAAAGTCCGTGGCCGCGCCGTGCGAGCACGGGCGCGGGAGAAGGACTTTAAGACACGCCCGGACAGGAGCAAGGAGAGGGGCGGAGCCCCACGGGAATGCGACTGTCCGGGCGCATGACGGGAGGCGCGAAGCGCCTTTAAAGATCAGATCAGTGAGGGCGGCAGGAGCAGGATAAGGGAAGCAGAGGAGGCGGGATGAAAGCTTACGAAAAGATGAGCGTGGAAGAGCTTGAGCAGCTGATCCGCGAGCTGAAAAAAGAATACGAAAGATATCAGGCGATGGAGATGAGCCTCGACATGAGCCGCGGAAAGCCCTGTAAGGAGCAGCTCGACCTCTCTATGGGACTTATGGACGCGCTGAACAGCGATGCGGACATGTTCTGTGAGGACGGGACGGACTGCAGAAATTACGGAGTGCTGAACGGGATCGCAGAGGCCAAGGTCCTGATTTCCGATATGATGGAGAACAATCCGGACAACATCATCATCTACGGAAACTCCTCCCTGAATGTGATGTATGACTCCATTTCCCGCTCCATGACGCACGGCGTGATGGGGAATGTCCCCTGGTGCCGGCTGGATAAGGTGAAGTGGCTCTGCCCGGTCCCGGGCTATGACAGGCACTTCAGCATCACGGAGTACTTCGGAATCGAGATGATTCCGGTCCCGATGACGCCGAGCGGGCCGGATATGGCTCTTGTCGAGCGGCTGGTCAGGGAGGATGAGAGCATCAAGGGGATCTGGTGCGTGCCGAAGTATTCCAACCCCCAGGGCTACAGCTACAGCGACGAGACGGTCCGGAGATTTGCGAGGCTGCAGCCCGCGGCAAAGGATTTCCGGATTTACTGGGACAATGCCTACGGCGTGCATCACCTCTATGACAGGGAGCAGGACTACCTGATCGAGATTCTCGCGGAGTGCAAGAGGGCGGGGAATCCGGACCTCGTCTATAAGTTCTCCTCCACCTCGAAGATCACCTTCCCGGGCTCCGGCATCGCCGCGATCGCCGCGAGCTCCAACAATCTGGAGGATATTCAGAGGCAGCTCCGCTATCAGACGATCGGCCATGATAAGGTGAATCAGCTCCGTCACGTGCGCTTCTTCGGGGATATCCATAATATGATCGAGCATATGAGGAAGCACGCGGATATCCTGCGACCCAAGTTCGAGACTGTGGAGACGATACTGGAGAAAAACCTGGGAGGCCTCGGCATCGGGAGCTGGACCAAGCCGAAGGGGGGCTACTTTATCAGCTTTGACACCATGGAAGGCTGCGCGAAGGAGGTGGCCGCGAAGTGCAAGAAGGCCGGCGTGAAGCTGACTCCTGCCGGTGCGACCTATCCCTACGGGAAGGACCCGCGGGATTCCAATATCCGCATCGCCCCGACCTATCCTCCGATCGAGGATCTCCGCACGGCGTCGCAGCTCTTCTGTCTCTGCGTGAAGCTTGTGAGCGCACAGCATCTTCTGAAGGAGAAGAGCAAGGGAAAGGGCGCGGAGCCCAAGGCCTGATAAGCGGGGGAGGATCACTGCCCTCCGGGCGCAAGGAAGCGGCCGGGGGGATGTTTTTGCAGGGCACGGAGACTTGCCATGAAGGATAAGATCAATAAACTGGCCAGGGGCATAGTGGATCTCAGTGCTCCGAGCCTCTATGTCGCGGAGTCCTCTCTGGAGGGAGAGCTGGAGCCTGGGGAGAATGAGAGGTTTCGCTTGAACATTTCCTCCCGGAACGGGGTCAGCATGAAGGGGCTGGTCTACTCCGATCATATTTTTGTAAAGGTGGAGAGAGCGGCCTTCGGGGGGATCCGCAGCAGTGTTCCCCTCCTCGTCGAGGGGGGAGATCTCTCCGCCGGAGAGGAGTTAAAGGGGAAGCTCTCCGTGATAAGTAACGGAGGGGAGCTCCAGATCCCCTATTGCTTCCGCGCGAGGCTTTCTGCGGAGCTTCGGGAGATCCGGAGGCTCCGGCGCACAGAGGATTTCCTCCGCTTATATGAGGAGGATCCAAAGCTCGCCCTGCAGCTCTTTCGGAGAAAGGATTTCCGGGAGGCTCCTTTTTTGGAGGATTCACGCGCAAGGCTTTATTTTCGCGCCTTTTCCGGAAATGCCGGAAATGCAGGGAAGCGGGAGCTGCAGGAGTTTTCCGCCGCGCTGAGAAGGCAGAGCCGGGGAGCGGAAACAGAGCGGAGAGAGAGGGGAGCGGAGACCGGGACAGCTCCCTTCGGAGAGAGGAGCTTTTACCTGAGCGAGGAGGAGCTCAAGGACCCAAGGAGAGTCGAGGAGATGGCCCGCCGCCTGATCGAAGCGGATATTGCGGACCCGGAGGCTTTTCTCATTTATCAAAGAGCGATAGAGAACGGCTCCCGCCTCACAAGGCTCTACGAGTACTGCATCTATGCTCTGCCGGACAGCGAAATTGAGCTTCCGAGGGAGCTCTACCTTTACTTCGCCTATGAGAGCCGCCTCGAGGAGAGGATGAAGCTTCCCCTTTACAGCAATGTCCTTCGGAACTTCCAGGAGGACTCCGACATTTATCAGAGCTTTGAGCGGGAGATCCAGCGCTTTGCCATCGACAAGCTTCTCGCCGGGAAGATCGATGAGCGCCTCTCCCTGATCTATGAGCGGATGATCTATCCGGACATGGTGGACCGCAGGATCGCGAGGGTTCTGCCGCAGCTGCTCTACACCTGTGAGGTTTTTGTGGAGGACCCCAGGATGAAGAAGCTCATCCTGCTGCAGCCGGAGCTTCGCCGGGAGGAGAGCTTCCCGATCCGGGACGGACGGGTCTTTTTCCCGCAGTATTTCCCGGAGGCCGTCATCCTCTTTCAGGATGAGGAGGGGAGGCGCTACGGGGGAGTCCCCTATGAGAAGCGGCGCCTTCTGCATAAGCCGGAGCTGGAGAAGCGCTGCATGGAGCTTGTCCCGGAGCAGGTCTTTTTCCGCCTTCTCCGGGCGGAGCAGGTGCTCCGAAGCGGGATCCGGAGCACAGCGGAGCTCGCCTTCCTGGAAAAGGAATCGGAGAGTCCTCTGATCTCCTCGGACTTTCGCCATGCGATCCTGGTATCCGTCCTCCGCTGTCACAGCAAGCTCACGGAGCGGGAGGCGGCCTCCCTTACGAAGAGGGATCTGGACTATCTGAAGGGGATCGCAAAGGAGGGGAAGAGTCTCGGGGAGAGGACGCTTCTTTTTTCTGATCTTCTGAAGCGGGGGGAGTATGAGAGCGCTTCGGAGCTCCTTCTGTCCCACAGAATCGGATGGGACAGGCTCCTCATCTCTGATTTCTTTCACGGGAGCATGGAGAGGGAGAGCCATGAGGAGCTCTTTTTGCTGGAGGGGAAGAAGCTCTTTGACAGCGGAGCCGGGGATTTCACTCTCCTTCAGTTCCTGCTGGAGCATTACAACGGTCTCTCCGACGAGATGGATCGGATCCTCAGAAGGGCGCTGGAGAAGGAGAGAGGAGAGGACGCGAGAGAGACAGGCGGCTTCCGGGAGGCGGAGAGAAGCATGGCGGAGCGCCTGCTCGCCCAGCTCCTTTTCACGGAGCGCAGGGAGAAGCTGGATGAGGTCTACGACATCTACGCCTCTCTCGGGGGCGGGGAGCTCCTTAAGAGAGCGTGGCTCAGTCAGAGGGCTGCGGACTATTTTCTGCTCGGAAGCTCTGTCCCCGAGCGCATCTTTCAGCTTCTGGGAGAGGAGATCGACAGCGAGAGCAGGATTGAAAAGATCCCGCTTCTCTACCTCCTCTCTCTGAGCCTTCATTACTCGGAGAAGAAGTCTCTCACGGAGAAGGAGAGGGAGATTCTATCCAGGATCCTGAGGGAGCTCAGGAGGAAAAATATCTTTTTCCGCTATATGGAGAAGTTCCGTGATTCGCCGCTGCTCCCGGAGCTCCCGGCAGGGCGGAACTTTCTGGAGTATCGGGGGGAGAGAGAGGGAAAGCCGAGGCTCTTCGTGCGGATCCTCCCGGGGGAGAAGAATTTCCACGAGGAGGAATTTCAGCGGGCCTTTCAGAATATCTATACCGCCGCTCTGCCCCTTTTTGCGGGGGAGGAGGCGGAGTATCGGATCTATGAGGGGAACGGAACGGAGCCGGTAAAGAGCGGAAGCATACGTCCGGATAGGACGGCCGGCTGGGCGGAGAACGGTCTCTTCGGCCTGCTGGATCGGATGGGGCGCCTCTATGAAGAGGGAAGAGGGGAGGAGCTCAGGGACACCATGCTTCTCTATCTGGAGAAGGAAGCCATGATCGAGACACTCTTTTCCGACTGACGAAGGCTGATGGGCATTCGCGTTTCGGTTCCGGGCTATACTTGTCCCATCAGGCGGAGAAGGGCAGGTGCGATTCCTTTTTGACAGGGAGAGTTATACTTTATATACGAAAATATACGAAATGGGAAGACGAAACGGGCGGAAGAGGCGGAGAAGGACAGCGGGAGGATGCGGGAGATGGTAATGGAAGAGACGGAGAGACGGATCGGCCTGTCCCTTGGGGAGAGGCGCACGGCTCTTTGTACGGATGGGGGGAGGAAGCAGCTTTCCTTCCCCACTGTGCTCTGCCGATCAAAGCGGGGAGAGGAATGGAGGATCGGGGAGGCTGCTCTGGAGATGGGCCGGGAGGGCTCCGGCTTCCTGCTGGAGCAGCTTTTTTCCCTTTACCGAAAGGGAGAGAGCGCGTCGCTCGGGGATCGGAAATACAGCGCAGAGGAGCTCATGGAGACCTTTCTCCGACTCGTCCTGGAGGAAGCCGGCAGAGGGGAAAAGGGAGACGGGAAAGAGGAGGAGAAGGAGAAAGGGGAGGGGGAGAGCGGAGAGCAGGAGCAGGGCCCGGAGGCCCTGATCGAGGAGATCGAGGATACGGCTTTGGAGCCGGAGGATTCTCCTATTTCCGAAGAAGCTGAGGCGGAAGCGGAGGAGGAGTCCGGCGGAGAGGCTTTTCCGGATTTTCTGCCCGGGAGATCGATCCTCGTCGTCTCACTCCGCTTCATGGACCAGGCGCTCATGGAGCGGCTCCGCGCTCTCCTTTCCGCCATGCTCGGAGAGAGCTTTGAGCTATGCATCCTCACGCACACAGAGAGCTTCATCCACTATATGCTGAGGCAGGAAAAGCTCCTCTATAACCGAAAGGTCGGGATGTTTGAGCTCGAGGACCGAAGCCTTTCTTACTATGAGCTCCGCGTCACACAGGGGGCGAAGAAGTGCGCCTTTGCGTTTTCCGAGCCGCAGGACGAGTCCATCTCGCTGGAGGCCTTGGAGACGGAGTCCGGGCAGAAGACGGGGGACAGGATTCTGCGAAGGCTCGCGGAGAGAAAGCTGCAAAAGGGAAACTACGGTCTTGTGATGCTCTGCGGAAAGGGATTCGAGAATACGGACTTTGCGAGAAACTTCATGTCCTATCTCCTGAAGGGGAGGAAGGTGTGCACAGAGCAGCAGCTCATTGCCCTGGGAGCGCTCTACTACAGCGAGGTGCTCGCCGCAGAGAGGACGGAGGACTGCAGACTTCTCTGTGACAGCAGGGTCTGCTGCGATATTTCCCTCCGGGTCAGCGTGCGGGAACGGGACAAGAGCCTGATTCTGGCCTCCGCCGGGGAGCCCTGGATGGGGCTTTCCACCGAGCACGAGCTGATCCTGGACGGTCAGAATTATATTGACTTTCGCTTGAGTCCCGCGAGCTCGATGGGGAGTGCCTCTCAGCTTCGCATGCATCTGAACGGCTTTCCGGAGAGGAAGGACCGGAGCGTGCGGATCGTCCTTAAGACGAGCTTTCCGGATGGGGAGCATTTCCGGGTCGAGGTGAGGGACGATGGTTTCGGGGAGATCTACCCCTCCAGCGGGGCGGTTCTGACGGAGGAGCTGGATCTTAGAAAAACGGCGGGAGGAGCGTAATGGGACTGATCCTTTGCACGAAGAAGGCGGAGCATCCCTTCTACTATGAGACTCTGGATAAAAATCTCTGGAGCATGCAGGAGCTCTGCTATGTGCTTTTGCATTATCCGGTCCTCCTGCCGGAGAGCATCGTGGACGAGAAGCTCTGCCAATGGCTCCAGGAGGAGCTCGGCTTTTCCTATCTCGCGGAGAAGCTGAAGAGCTATATCGGACAGGAGGAGAAGAGGAATCTCGCCCTGCTCCGTATCCTGCGGGAGGGGAATTACTGCGCGGAGTGGGAGCTGAGGGAATACGAGCAGAGGCTCGCCGCGATCCGGGGCCTCTCCTCCGCGGAATTTTCGGAGAAGCAGGGGGACGCGTACCTTTCCCTCAAGCGTTACCGGAAGGCCGCGGAGGCCTATCAGAAGGCGGAGGCGGAGGAGCACAGCCCGACGAGGAAGAGAAAGCTGGCGGACAGCTATGTGGCGCTCACCCGCTTCCATCAGGCCGGTGAGATCTACGAGGAGCTCTACCAGAGTGAGAAGATGAACGAGGCCCTGAAGCGGCTCTACTTTCTCGGGCGGCTGGAGCCCTCGGAGAACCGGGGAAGGAAATATGCGAAGGACTTCCGGGAAGCGGGGAAGGAGGCCTGGGACCGACAATATGCCGCGGCGAGAAAGAATGCGGAAAATACAGAGAAAATCAAACGGCTCCGTGCGCTCTATGAGAAGGATCCGAAGGATTTCTGCCGCCTGGCGGGGGAGGAGATCGGAAGATGGAAGGCGGAGTACCGGAGCAGAAATTGAGCGCGCCGCCGGAAAGCGGCACAGGATTTTCAGCGGATACAGTTGAGGGAGAAGACGAATGAAAGAACTGGCAAAAACCTATTGCCCGGAGGAAGTGGAGGAGCGCATCTATGAGATGTGGCTTAAGGGGGGATATTTCCACGCGGAGGTCAATCCGAAGAAGAAGCCCTATACGATTATGATGCCGCCGCCCAATATCACCGGGCAGCTCCACATGGGGCATGCCTTGGACAACACGCTCCAGGACAGTCTGATCCGCTGGAAGAGGATGGAGGGCTATGAAGCGCTCTGGCAGCCCGGCTGCGATCACGCCGCGATCGCGACGGAGGTCAGAGTCACGAATGAGCTGAAGGCGCGGGGGATCGACAAGCATGCGCTCGGCAGAGAGGGCTTTTTAAAGGAGGCCTGGAGCTGGAAGGAGGAGTACGAGAAGCGGATCGTGAATCAGCTTCACAAGATCGGATCCTCCGCGGACTGGGACAGGCTTCGCTTCACGATGGATGAGGGCTGCTCCCGGGCCGTGCAGACGGCCTTTCTCTCCCTCTACAGAAAGGGTTATATCTACCGCGGCTCCCGCATCGTGAATTACTGTCCGCACTGCAGGACCTCACTCTCCGACGCCGAGGTGGTCCATGAGGAGCAGGACGGCTTCTTTTGGCATATCAACTATCCCATCGTCGGAGAAGAGGGGAGCTTTGTGGAGATCGCGACGACCCGCCCGGAGACCCTGCTCGGGGACAGCGCGGTCGCGGTCAATCCGGAGGATGAGAGATATCGGGACCTTGTGGGCAAGGAGCTGATCCTTCCGCTCACGGGGCGGAGGATCCCGGTGATCGCGGACAGCTATGTGGATCGGGATTTCGGGACTGGCTGTGTGAAGATCACCCCGGCCCACGACCCGAATGATTTCGAGGTCGGAAAGCGCCACGGGCTCCCGGAGATCAATATCTTAAATGACGATGCCTCGATTCATCTTCCCGGCTCGAAGTACGACGGCATGGACCGCTACGAGGCCAGGAAGCAGATCGTGGAGGATCTGAAGGCGGAGGGACTTTTGGTAAAGGTCGTGCCGCATCGGCACAATGTGGGGACCCACGACCGCTGCGGGACCACGGTGGAGCCCATGGTAAAGCCCCAGTGGTTTGTCCGGATGGAGGAGCTCGCGAAGCCCGCGATCGAAGCGCTTAAGAGCGGAGAGCTCCGCTTTATTCCGGAAAATTACGGAAAGACCTATCTTCACTGGCTGGAAAATATCCGCGACTGGTGCATTTCGAGGCAGCTTTGGTGGGGACATAGGATCCCGGCCTATTACTGCGATGACTGCGGGGAGCTGATCGTCTCCGAGGAAGCGCCGAAGTGCTGCGAAAAATGCGGCTCTACTCATTTTCATCAGGACGAGGACACGCTGGACACCTGGTTTTCCAGCGCGCTCTGGCCCTTTGAGACGCTCGGCTGGCCGGAAAAGACGGCGGAGCTCTCCTATTTCTACCCGACGGATGTCCTCGTCACGGCCTATGACATCATCTTCTTCTGGGTTGTCCGCATGGTCTTCTCCGGGATCGAGCAGACCGGAAAGCTCCCCTTCCGCCATGTCCTGATCCACGGACTGGTCCGGGACGATCAGGGTCGGAAGATGAGTAAATCCCTCGGAAACGGCATCGACCCTCTGGAGGTCATCCGAAAATACGGGGCGGATGCGCTTCGCATGACGCTTCTCAGCGGAAACGCGCCGGGAAATGACATGCGCTTCTACTGGTCGAAGGCCGAGGCGGGCAGAAACTTCATGAACAAGGTCTGGAATGCCTCCCGCTTTATCATGATGAATCTGGACGAGGAGAGCCTCTCTGTCCTCCGGGGAGAGGGGGGCGGAGAGCTGGATGCCATCCTGGAGAGAAGCCGCCCGAAGGAGCTCTATGCGGCGGACCGCTGGATCCTCTCCCGCATGAATCATACTGCGCAGGAGATCGAGAGAAACCTCTCCTCCTATGATCTCGGGATCGCCCTAGATAAGATCCAGAGCTTCCTCTGGGAGGAGTTTTGCGACTGGTTCATCGAGATGGTGAAGCCGCGCCTTCACGGGGAGGACAGGGAGAGCCGGATCGCCGCGCTCTGGACGCTCTGTGAGGTGCTCATGTGCTCTCTGAAGCTTCTGCACCCCTTCTGCCCCTTCATCACGGAGGAAATTTATGACACGCTCTCCGAGCTCTTCCTCGCGGAGGGGAAGGTCCCGCTTATGAGGAGCGGATGGGTTTTCTACCGGGAGGATTTCAACTTCCCGGAGGACGAGGAGGAGATCGAGGCCGTGAAGGAGGCCGTCCGCGCGATCCGCGCCGTCCGAAACGAGATGAACGCCGCGCCCTCCCGGAAGACCAGAGTTTATCTTGTGAGCGGGGACAGCCGTGTAAGAAAAATGTTTCGGCATAGTAAGGTATTCTTCGCTACCCTTGCCTTCGCCTCCGATGTTATAATTCAGGACGACAGGAATGGAATCGCAGAGGGCTCTGTCTCCGTTGTGATCCCGAAGGCGAATATCTACATCCCGCTCGAAGAGCTTGTGGATATCAAAAAGGAGCTGGAACGACTCGGGAAGGAAGAGAAGCGTCTTCTGGGGGAGATCAGCCGCTCGGAGGGGATGCTCTCCAATGAGCGCTTTGTCCAGAAGGCGCCGGAGGAAAAGGTCAAAGAGGAGAGGAGCAAGCTGCAAAAATATCAAGAGATGCTCACGGCTCTCCGGGAGAGGCTTTCGCAGCTTCGGGGGAGTGCCGCGCTCTGAATGTCGGCGGAGGACGCTTTTTCATAGTTTCCCTCTGCCGGAAGGTATGGAGGGTAAAATGAAGTTCAAGATAAAAAATTTCGGATTTCTCGTCGTGCTGCTTTTTCTGTCGCTCTCGGCTCCGCTCCTTTCCCGCGCGGAGGAGAGAAGCGCGGGAAAGGAGGAGCTGAAGGCGGTGAAGGCGGGGAAGCAGGCCGCCTTTCAGTGGGAGAACAACGGAAGCTACTGGAAGCTTCTCTATCTCGATACGAAGAATGCCGCCTGGAAGTATGCGAGGAGACAGTGGGTGCAGATCGGGGATCGCTACTACTACTTCCTCGACGATGGGAAGCTCGCGGAGGGCTGGTTTCAGGATCCCGCAAAGAAGGAGAGCTGGTATTTCGCGGAGTGCGACAGCGCAAAGCACGACAACCCGAATGCGGGGAGAGTCCTGACCGGCTGGGCGATGATCCCGGACAGTACGGGCGTGACGCAGCACTTCTACTTCGGCGCATCGGCGAAGGGGCGTCCCAGCGGCATGTACCAGGGAGAGGGGGAGTACTACAAGAGCTACGAGATCGACGGCAAGAAATACAGCTTCGATGCCGCCGGACACTGCTCCTCGAAGGACTATCCCTCGGGCATCGAAAGCTTCGCTCTGAAGAGAGTCTGATGCGCTTTGAAGGGGATTTGATATGAAGCTTCGGCTTATCGCTGCCGGAAAAATAAAGGAGAGGTCTCTGAGGGACGCTGCCGCGGAATACGTGAAGCGTCTCTCTTCCTTTTGTACGCTGGAAATCGCGGAGGTCCCGGATGAAAAAACTCCGGAGCACGCTCCGGAGGCCATAGAAAGAAAAATCAAGGAGATCGAGGGGAAGAGGCTTCTCGCGAAGGTGCCGGGAAAGTCCTTTCTCATTGTGCTTGCGATCGAGGGAAGAGAGCTCTCCTCAGAGGAGCTCGCCGGGAAGCTCTCGGAGCTTATGCTCCGAGGTCAGTCCGACATCAGCATCCTGATCGGAGGATCCCTCGGAGTATCGGAGGAGGTCCTGCAGAGAGCGGATTTCCTTTTGAGCTTTTCCCGGATGACCTTCCCGCACCAGCTGATGCGCCTCATCGCGCTGGAGCAGCTCTATCGCTCCTTCAAGATCAACGCGGGGGAACCCTATCACAAATAGGATTTACTGCCTGCATTCCCTCACTTCCTCCTCCTCGGAGACGAAGCGGCGGATCTTATCCTCGATGAGGCTCCGGTCCAGAGAGAGGGAGAGGGAGAGCTCCTCATAGAGCGTGCTCTCCGCCTGCTCCATATAGTGGAGGTCGCAGAGCGTGAGCTTCTTCCCCTGCCTTGCCCGTTCCGTCTTCCGGTGCTGCAGCGTCTTAATGACGCGGAGGAGCTCATCGGGTTCGCAGCTTCTGATGCATTCCCGACAGGCCTCCTCTCTTGCTCTCGGATTCCGAATGGACAGGGGAAGGATGAGCCCCATGCTCTGAAGGAAATGCTCCGCCTCCTCCCGACTCATGACCGGCCTCATCCGGATCCGCATCTCCTCGACAGGGGCGTAGATCGCTGCCTGCGCTTTTTTGAGCGGCTCCAGAATATAGTAATTTTTGTCCTTTGGGATGCCCTCCAGATTCAACGTAGTGATGCCCGTAATTTTATGCACTCCTTTGCATCCGTAAACGACGTAGGTTCCGGACTGAAACATTCTGCCCTCCTTTCTTTAATTTATAGAGTCCTCTTGACAGAAAAAGACAGAACCCATATAATACAAATTTTATCAGAGCGGAGACGGCATTTCCAGTCTTTTCCGGGATTTCGGAAAAGATTAGCGTTATACCCAAATACTGACAATTTTCTGAAGAAAATCAGGGCATAAAAGGAAGAATTTTAAATTGCACGGGATTTTATACAAAAAGTGCATGAGTCCGCCTTCCTGCACCGCCTGATCTCTGTGCATACGGCGGAGTTTTTCCGACGGGCAGCATCGCTTTTTCCGCTTCCTTCCGCCCCGGCACTGACTTTTCGCCGGGGCTTTTACAGCGCCGGAGGATATGCTAAAATATCAGGCGGCTTCGTTTTCGGGAAAGATCGGCAGAAAGGGTTTTCTCATGCGTTTTTCGGGGAAGAAGGAGGGCAGGGAGGCACTGCTCTATATCGTCACGGGAGTCTTCACGACTCTTGTGAATTTTTTCGTCTTCAGTCTCCTGGATTTTGGACTTGCCCGACTCGGAGTAGCGGGGAGGCTGGCCTATAAGTTTGCCTATGCCGCCGCCTTTCTCGCTGCGGTGATCTTTGCCTATTGGAGCAATAAGCTCTATGTCTTTCAGAATAAAGACATGTCCTTTCCGCGGCTTTTGCGGGAATTTTCCGCCTTTCTCGCAGCGCGGCTTTTCTCAGGGGCGGTATGCTTCCTCCTCATGATCCTCCTTGTGGACATCATGGAGCTCGGGCACAGTCTCGCCTGGGCGCTGAGCTCCGTCTTCAACCTGGGCTTTAATTATCTCGCGAGCAAATTCTGGATCTTCAGGGAGAAAATGCATGAATAAAAAGATCGTCCGCTCATCTGACGCCTACCTTCTGTCCTTCCTCATACCGGTGCTCAGCATGATCGTCATATTCTTCGCGCGGGGCATCTTTCCCTTCGGGAGGGAGAGCTTTCTCAGGACGGATATGTATCATCAGTACGCCCCCTTCTTCTCGGAATTTCAATATAAGCTCCGCCACGGCGGGAGTCTTCTCTACAGCTGGAATGTGGGCCTCGGCGTGAATTTCTCCGCGCTCTATTCCTATTATCTCGCGAGCCCGGTGAACTTTCTGATCCTTCTCGTGCCAAAGAACCTCGTCATTGAGTTCATGACCTATCTTATCGTTTTAAAGATCGGCCTCTCGGGACTTTCTGCGGCATTTTACTTTCGGAAGCATTATCACAGGACGAACTTCGGCTGCTGCTTTTTCGGCATCCTCTATGCCATGAGCGGCTACGTTGCGGCGTATTCCTGGAATATCATGTGGCTGGACTGCATTCTCCTCTTTCCGCTCATTCTCCTCGGGATGGAGCGCATGCTCTCCGGCGGAAGTCCCGTGCTCTACACACTGACACTGGGGCTTTCCATCCTCTCGAACTATTATATCTCCATCATGATCTGCCTCTTTCTGTTTCTCTCCTTCCTCTCCTATCTTATCCTGGACGGGAGGGAGGGGATGCCGTTCCTCTTGCGGAGGGCAGGGCGCTTCTTTCTCTATTCCCTGATCGCGGGGGGACTCGCCGCCGTGACGCTCCTTCCGGAGATCTATGCCTTAAAGGGCACCGCATCCGGGGATATCAACTTTCCGGAGACCGCAAAGCAATACTTCGGGATCATCGATATGTTTGCCCGCCATATGCCGCTTGTGGAGACGGAGCAGGGCCTGGATCACTGGCCGAACCTCTACTCCGGAACTGTCACCTTCCTGCTCCTTCCGATGTATTTTCTGAACGGGAAAATCTCTCTTCGGAAGAAGCTAGCGAGCGGACTGCTCCTCCTCTTTTTTTATCTGAGCTTTTCCATCAATATCCTGAACTTCATCTGGCACGGTCTTCATTACCCGAACAGTCTGCCGTGCAGACAGAGCTTCCTCTATATCTTCATGCTGCTCTGCCTTTGCTATGAGGCCTACCTGAAAAGAAAGGCCACGGGGCTCAGAGAGCTCGGGATTTCCCTCGCCTCAGCCCTCTCCTTTATCATCCTCTGCCAGAAGGTGGTGACTGACGACGCCTTTCACTGGGCTGTCTTCTATACGGCGATCCTCTTCGTACTGCTCTACTACCTTCTCTTTTACCTGGAGAAGAAGGGAGGGCTGAATTATAATGCGCTCCTTCTCTCTGCCCTCGCACTCCTCGGCATGGAGTGCGCAATCAATATGGCCGCGACCTCGGTCACGACCACATCGAGGACCTCCTATACGGCGGACAATGCGGATACGATACGGCTCGTGCGGGCCGCCCGGGCGGAGGACAAGAGCTTCTGCCGCTTTGAGAAGATGACGAGAAAGACGAAGGATGACGGGGCCTTTCTGAATTTCCCGAGTGTATCCATCTTCTCCTCGACTGCCTATAAGGAGTGCTCTGATTTCTTCCGAAAGATCGGCTGCGAGGCCTCTACGAATGCCTATTCCATCACCGGCTCTACTCCGCTTGTCAACATGCTTTTTTCCGTGAAGTATGATATCTACTCCGAGGAGCCGGCGGCGGCGGAAAAGAGGGGCCTGTCCTATCGGGACGGCTCCGGAGAGATGCTCCTTTATCAAAATGAGTATTCCCTTCCCCCGGGACTCTTCCTGAGAGAGGAGGAGCTCACGAACTGGCACACAGATATGGGGACGCCCGCTCTGGTGCAGAATTCCTTCTGCGACGCGATGCAGAGCTCCCCGGTGCTGATCCCGGTGATTGGGAATTTCCAGGAGAAGGATTACAGCTTCACGGCGGATACGGCGGGGGAATACTATGTCTATGTGACGAATCCGAAGCTGAAGCAGGTGAAGGCGAAGCTCGCCTCCGGGGAAAAGAGCTTTGAAAATGTGGACCGGGGCTATTTTCTGGAGCTTGGCTATCTGAGCGAAGGGGAGGAGGTGCGCCTCTCAGCGGATACCGCGGGGCAGAGCATGGACTGCGAGGCCTATCGCTTCGACTTTACGGCGCTGAAGGAGCTCTATCGAAAGCTCTCCGGAAGAAGCTGGGAGCCAAAGCTTCACACAGACACAAAGCTCTCCGGCTCGGCGACGCCCTCGGAGGACTCCACACTCCTCCTCTTTGTGCCCTATGATGAGGGCTGGAGTGCCAGAGTGGACGGGAGGAAGGTAAAGCCGGTGAAGACGCTGAACTGCTTTCTCGGGATCCCGCTGGATGCGGGAGTGCATGAGATCACGCTCAGCTACTTTCCAAAAGGGCTTTTCCTCGGAATCCTCTCTTCGATTCTCTCCCTTTGCCTCTTCCTCCTCCTCTTTTTCCTCTCCCGGAGAAGCTGGAGGGAAGGGAAATGGAAGAGAAGGGAGAAGAGATACCGGGGAGGTCCGGATTTTATCGCTCTGACCTCCGAGAGGGCGGATATTTCCGAAGAAGATGAGTTTTCCGAAGAAGATGAGCTTCCCGAAGAGGACGAGTTTTCCGAAGGGGATGAGCTTCCCGATGAGAATGAACTTCCCGAAGAGGATGAACTGCCTGCGGGGAGAGAGGAAGTGAGGGAAGGAGAGGAGGATTCCCCGTCTTTTTCGGAGGAGAGAGAGCCGGAAGAAAGAGGAGTCTTTTCGGACTTTGAAGATCTGGAGGACTGCGAGAAACTGGAGGAGTACGAGGATCCCGAGGATTGCGAAGATCTGCCGGGCGAAGAAGAGCCGGAGGAGGAAGAAGCCGAGGCCGAAGAGCCGGAGGATTTCCCCCTCCCGCTGATGGAGGAGGAGAGAGCGGCAGGGGATAGAGCAGCCGCGCCGGAATCCAGGCAAAGCCCGGAAGGAGGCGGATCGGAGCCGGGGGAGAAACCGAGCCGGAACCCGCGGGGAGGCAGAGCGGAGGAAGAAAAAAGCCGGAATCCGCGGGAAGGCAGAGCAGAAAAGAAGAGGGGCCGGAATCCGCGGAGAAATGAGGCAGAGGCGGAGGAGATGGAGCTGGAGGATCTTTTCACTGAGGAGCTGAGTGAGCTTCCGGAAAGCGCAAAGAGCGAAGGAGAGGAGAAGGAATGAAGCTTTGGGGAGGGAGATTCAGAGGAAAGACAGACGAACTGGTGGAGAGATTTAATGCCTCTCTCCCCTTCGACAGGAGACTTTACCGGGAGGATATCGAGGGCTCCGTCGCTCACGCCAGGATGCTCGGAAAGCAGGGGATTCTATCGGAAAAGGACGCGGAGAGTATCATCAGAGGACTCTACGGCATCCTGTCGGACATCGAGGGCGGAAGGCTTGTGATCGAAGGGGACTCGGAGGATATCCACAGCTTTATCGAAGCGGAGCTCACGAAGCGGATCGGAGAGGCGGGGAAGCGCCTTCACACCGGGAGATCCCGAAACGATCAGGTGGCACTCGACATGAAGCTCTGCACGAGAGAGGCGCTGGACCGGATGAAGGAGGAGCTCGCGGAGCTGATCGGGGTCCTCACAGAGCTCATGGAAAGGCACAGGGAGAGTTATATGCCGGGCTTTACGCACCTGCAAAAGGCGCAGCCCACGACTCTCGCGCATCATCTTGGCGCTTACCGGGAGATGTTTCGGCGGGACTTCTCAAGGCTTTCGGACTGTAGGCTCAGACTCAACGAATCGCCGCTTGGCGCGGGCGCCTTCGCCGGTACGAGCTATCCTCTGGACCGGGAGATGACGGCTTCGGAGCTTGGCTTTGACCGGGCGAGCGAGAATTCCATGGATTCTGTCTCCGACCGGGATTATCTCCTGGAATATCTCTTCGATCTCTCTCTCATCGCCATGCACCTGTCCCGCCTCAGCGAGGAGCTCATCCTGTGGAATTCCAATGAATACCGTTTTCTCCGGCTTTCCGACGCCTATTCCACCGGCTCCAGCATCATGCCGCAGAAGAAGAATCCGGATATCGCTGAGCTCATCCGCGGGAAGTGCGGGAGGGTATACGGGGATCTCTTCGCACTCCTCACGGTCATGAAGGGGCTTCCCCTTGCCTATAATAAGGACATGCAGGAGGATAAGGAGGCCGCCTTCGACGCCATGGATACGGTGCGGGATTCCGTGCGGCTGATGAGCGGAATGCTGAAGACGATCGAATGGGATACGGAGCGGATGAGGGAGAGTGCAAAACGCGGCTTCAGCAACGCCACGGATGTCGCAGACTACCTGGTCGGAAAGGGGATTCCCTTCCGCACCGCGCACGGCATCGTCGGGGAGCTCGTCCTCTACTGCGAGGGGAAGGGATGCTCCCTGGACGAGCTGAGCCTTCCGGAATTCAAAGCGATTTGTCCGGAGATCGAGGACGATATCTACGGGGAGATTTCTCTGGAGAGCTGTGTGAAAAAGAGGAGAACGAAGGGGGCTCCGGGGGCGCTCCAAGAGGGAACACGGCATTCGGATGAATAAATTTCATCGGAAATAGAATAAAAATCCAAATTCTGCTTGCCTTTTCCGTCCTCCGGTAGTAAGATACAGCTTGATTTCGGAACGGGCGGACTGCCCGCGGGATGAATTTCAGGGCGGGGAAAGATCCGCCGGAAAGGCAGGATATATGGGAAAGCTGATGCCGAAAAACAAGACGCAGGGGGAAAAGGTTGTACTGGCGTATTCCGGAGGGCTGGATACGACGGCGATTATCCCCTGGCTGAAGGAGAACTTCGGCTATGAGGTCATCTGTGTCTGTGTCGATGTAGGACAGGGGGAGGAGCTGGACGGCCTCTCGGAGAGAGCGAAGCTCTCCGGGGCGGCAAAGCTCTACATCGAAGATATCAGCGATGATTTCTGTGAGAATTATGTGCTTCCCTGCATCCGGGCCAATGCCTGCTATGAGAATAAGTACCTGCTCGGAACCGCGATGGCCCGTCCGGCTATCGCAAAGCGCCTTGTGGAGATCGCGCGGAAGGAAGGCGCGAAGGCGATCTGCCATGGCGCAACGGGAAAGGGAAATGATCAGATCCGCTTTGAGCTTGCCATAAAGGCCCTGGCCCCCGACCTCGATATCCTCGCACCGTGGCGGATGAGCGATGTCTGGACCTTCCGTTCCAGAGAGGATGAAATCTCCTACTGCAAGGAGAAGGGGATCGATCTCGCCTTCGGCTCCCACGAGAATTCCTACAGCCGGGACCGAAATCTCTGGCATATCTCCCACGAGGGACTGGAGCTGGAAAATCCGGAGAACGCGCCGGATTATGAGCACATGCTCGTGCTCTCCGTGACTCCGGAGAAAGCCCCGGACCAGAGAACGGAGCTCAGCATCGACTGGGAGAAGGGGAAGCCCGTCGCTCTGAACGGAAGGAAGATGAGCCTGCGGGAGATCCTCACGGAGCTCAACCGGATCGGCGGAGCGAACGGCATCGGCATCACGGATATCGTCGAAAATCGTGTGGTCGGCATGAAGAGTCGGGGCGTCTATGAGACACCCGGCGGAACGATCCTGATAGAAGCCCATAAGCAGCTGGAGGAGCTGATTCTGGATCGGCAGACCATGGAATTCAAGGAGCTTGCTGACGTGAAGTTCGCGCAGACCGTCTACGAGGGAAAGTGGTTTGCCCCGCTCCGGGAAGCGCTGGAGGCCTTCGTCTCCTCCACACAGAAATACGTGAGCGGGAGAACGAAGCTCGCGCTCTATAAGGGAAATATCATAAGGGCCGGCGTGAGCTCCCCCTACTCCCTCTACAACGAATCTCTCGCAAGCTTTGCGACCGGTGATCTCTACGACCACCACGATGCCTCCGGCTTCATCACCCTCTTCGGTCTTCCGGAAAAGGTGCGCGCCGTGAAGCTGCAGGAGACAGAAAAAGCATAATAGAGCAGGAAAGATTCATCTATAGCAGGCAAAACAGCCGCTCGTGGAAGTACGGCGGCTGTTTTGCTGTTGCAATCCAAAAGAGTCATTCGCATTCCGGGCTTCGCCCTGCATGCTCATGCCTTTTGTCTTGTCAGATGCCAGGATACCCGCTCCTGCAAGCATGGCGGGTATCCTGTCGCCTGACAAGGACTTATATCGTCATAATGCAGAGCTTATGGCATGGTATCGCTGTGATATACAGAGAAATATGCGAGAAATTCTGAAAAGCATCCCAACTAAGCTATGCAAAAAGCATAATTTTGTATATAATGATTCCAGTGCCGGGCGTTTTTACCCGTGATATCTGCATAAAAAGGGATACCGGAGCTCAGGACACGCCTCTCTATAAGAGGGAGAGGGGGCCTGACAATGAGTCCTTATAGTTATAATTTGCCTGTCTGATGGTTATGGATTTGTCTTCGCAGGAGAGGAATCCGCATCGATCTTCATCGGATGGGACTTTTACAGCATCATATAAAGGAGGAAAGCAAATGGCAGAGGAAAAAAAGGAATCCGGGACGAAGAGACTGGGAGATCAGGAGCTCGGTGACTTCCTGACGAGGCTCGCTTCCGCATCTCCGATCCCCGGCGGAGGAGGAGCGTCCGCTCTTTCCGGAGCCTGCGGCGTATGCCTCGGAATGATGGTCGGGAATCTGACGACGGGAAAGAAGCGCTATGCGGACTTTGAGGAGAGGCTCGGGGAAATCATGAAGGAGCTCTCCGTCTTGAAGGAGGATTTCATGCGCCTTGCGGAGAGAGATGAGGAGGTCTTTCTGCCGCTCTCAAAGGCCTACGGACTCCCGAAGGAGACGGAGGAGCAGCGCCTGGAAAAGGACAGGATCATGGAGAAATGCCTTCATGAGGCTAGCCTTGTGCCGCTGGAGATCATGGAGACCGCGGTAAAGGCGCTTCTGCTCGTCGAGGAGCTGGCGGAGAGAGGGTCCCGGATTGCGGTTTCCGATGCCGGAGTCAGCGCGGAATTTCTGAATACCGCGGTCCTCGGGGGCGCGATGAATGTCATCATCAATGTAAAGGCCATGAAGGATCGCGACTTTGCGGAGAAGACAAAGGAGAAGCTTCTCAGCCTGAAAAAGGAGGGGGCAGAGCGCGCGGAGAAGATCTACTGCATGGTGGAAAAGAGCCTGGAATCATAGACGGGATGTCCACGCCGGGATCGCCGGTGTGATGATAGGAAAGGCCCCTTCGAAAGACGGCACCGGCCGTCTTTCGAAGGGGGCGGAAAGAGGTGAAAAATGCAGGAATTACGGGGAAAACTGGTTGTGGAGAAGCTGAAGGAGGAATGCCTTAAGCGCTGCGAGAGTCATCACGGGAAGGTTCCTACGCTTGCGATCATCCGGGTCGGGGCAAAGGAAGCGGACATCTCCTATCAGAGGGGGGTGCGGAAGCGCTTTCTTGACTTCGGCCTGGAGGTAAAGGACTATGAGCTCCCGGAGGACGCGAGCGACGAGGAGTTCCAGAAGGCCTTCGATTTCATCAACGATGATCCGGAGATCAACGGAATTCTTATCATGAGACCGCTGCCTACCAAGATCAATGAGAAGGAGATTCTCCGAAAGCTCCGCCCGGAGAAGGACCTGGACTGCATTACGAAGGAAAATATCGCGGGGGTCATGCTGGGAGAGCCCTCGGCCTTCGCCCCCTGTACCGCGCAGGCCGTCATTGAAATGCTGAAGGGCTATGAGATCCCGATCGCGGGGAAGAGAGTGGTCATTCTGGGGCGCTCCATGGTCGTGGGGAAGCCCCTCTCGATGCTTTTCCTGAAGGAGAACGCGACCGTCACAGTCTGCCATTCGAAGTCTGAGAATCTGAAGGAGATCACAAAGGAGGCGGATATCCTGGTCGTCGCGATCGGGAAGGCGAAGTTCGTCGGATCGAGCTATATCCGGGAGGGCGCGATCGTGGTCGACGTCGGCATCAATATGGACGAGGAGGGCAAGCTCTGCGGAGACTGCGATTACGATACCATGACGGAAAAGGCCTCCATGCTGAGTCCGGTGCCGGGAGGACTCGGCTCCGTCACGACGGCAGTGCTCGCAAAGCATCTGATCCGGGCGGCAGAGCTCCAGTGGGGAGAGTAAGGAGCAGCCGGGAAGAGCGGATCCCCGGAGAGGGCAGAGAGATTCCGGAAAAGAGAGCGATGAAAAATATCAAAAGCTATAAAAATATCGTCTTCGACATGGGAAAAGTCCTGATTGATTACGATGAGGATCTTGTGAGCCGGAAATTCAGCGGGAACGAAGCGCTGATCCGGGAGGTCCACAATACGGTTTTCTGCTCTTCGGAGTGGCTGAAGCTGGACGCCGGTCTGATTTCGGAGGAGGAGGCGGAGAGGCGCTGGCTTCCCCGCCTCTCCTCGGAGGAGGCGAGGGAGCTTGCGAGAAAGGCCTTTTCCCAGTGGCATCTCTATAATATGAGGGAAAAGCCCGGGACTGCGGAAATTATCCGCGGTCTTCACGAGAGGGGGCAGCGGATCTTCATTCTTTCCAACGCGAGCCTTCGGCTTCCGGGCTGCTATCGGAGAGTGATGCCGCTGCCGGAGCTCTATGACGGCGTTTTCTTTTCCGCGGAGCACCGCTGCATTAAGCCGCAGGATATCATCTATGAGCGCTTCTTCCGGCTCTTTTCCCTCCGGCCCTCGGAATGCTTCTTCGTCGATGATCTGCCGGAGAACATAGAGGCCGCGTCTATAGCGGGGATGGATGGTTTTGTGTTTTCGGATGGAAGGGCAGAGACGCTGAAGGAGCTCTTTGAACTGTAACCGCTTACAGACAGGATAGCCCTTTACTGAAAAAATATCCTGGTTTATAATGAAATTTGGATATCAAAGGTGATTCTGCAAGACCTTGTTTCGTCTGCACGGAAGAGGGGCATGTCTTAAAGCTCTTCCTCTGCGCCTTTTTCAGTGCGGTGCGAAGCGGGGTCTTAGACAGCGGAATCACAGTATCTCCGGATCCAGGATAGGCGACAAGATGACTTTAGGAGGCTAAGCGATGGCTAGAAAATGGGTTTACCTGTTCACGGAAGGAAATGCCGACATGAGAGAGCTCCTCGGGGGCAAGGGGGCAAACCTCGCGGAGATGACCAATATCGGGCTCCCCGTCCCGCAGGGCTTTACGATCACGACGGAGGCCTGCACGCAGTACTATGAAGACGGGCGGGAGATCAATCCGGAGATCATGGCGCAGATCGAAGAGTATGTAAAGAAGATGGAGGGAATCACCGGGAAGAAGTTCGGGGATCATGAGAATCCGCTCCTGGTCTCGGTCCGCTCCGGTGCGAGAGCCTCCATGCCCGGCATGATGGACACCATCCTGAACCTGGGACTCAACGAGGAGGTTGTGAAGGTCATCGCCGAGAAATCAAAGAATCCGAGATGGGCCTGGGACTGCTACCGGCGCTTCATCCAGATGTACTCCGATGTCGTGATGGAGGTCGGAAAGAAGTATTTCGAAGAGCTGATCGACAAGATGAAGGCCCAGAGAGGCGTGAAGCAGGATGTAGAGCTCACGGCGGATGATCTTAGCGAGCTGGCGGAGCAGTTCAAGGCCGCATACAAGGAGAAGATCGGCTCCGACTTCCCGGATGATCCCAAGGCTCAGCTCTACGGCGCGATCAAGGCGGTCTTCCGCTCCTGGGATAATCCCCGCGCCAATGTCTACCGCCGTGACAACGATATCCCCTATTCCTGGGGGACGGCGGTCAATGTGCAGTCCATGGCCTTTGGAAATATGGGAGATGACTGCGGCACCGGCGTGGCCTTTACCAGAGATCCGGCGACCGGGGAGAAGGGACTTTTCGGCGAATTCCTGACCAATGCACAGGGAGAGGATGTCGTGGCCGGTGTCCGCACCCCGATGCACATCAAGGAGATGGAGCAGAAGTTCCCGGAGGCCTTCCAGCAGTTTGTCTCAGTCTGCAAGACCCTGGAGGAGCACTATAGGGATATGCAGGATATGGAGTTTACCGTTGAGCACGGAAAGCTCTATATGCTGCAGACCAGAAACGGAAAGAGGACGGCGCAGGCTGCGCTGAAGATTGCCTGTGATCTGGTGGACGAGGGCATGAGGACGGAGAAGGAGGCGGTCGCGATGATCGATCCCCGGAATCTGGATACTCTCCTGCACCCGCAGTTTGACCAGAAGGCCCTGAAGGCTGCGACGCCGCTGGGCAGAGGACTGGGCGCATCTCCGGGAGCCGCCTGCGGAAAGGTCGTGTTCACGGCGGATGACGCGGTGGATTGGGCGAAGAGAGGAGAGAAGGTCGTCCTCGTCCGTCTGGAGACCTCTCCGGAGGATATCACCGGCATGAAATCCGCCCAGGGCATCCTGACTGTCCGCGGCGGTATGACGAGCCACGCGGCTGTCGTTGCGAGAGGCATGGGAACCTGCTGCGTCTCCGGCTGCGGCGATATCGTCATGGACGAGGCGAACCGGAAGTTCACGCTCTCCGGCAAGACCTTCCATGAGGGGGACTGCATCAGCATCGATGGAACCAGCGGAAATATCTATGAGGGACTGATTCCGACGGTGGACGCGGTGATCGCCGGGGAATTCGGCCGCATCATGGGCTGGGCGGATAAATTCCGGAAGCTCGCCGTGCGGACGAATGCGGACACGCCGAGAGACGCGAAGAAGGCGAGAGAGCTCGGGGCGGAGGGCATCGGCCTTTGCCGGACGGAGCACATGTTCTTTGATCCGGAGAGGATCGAGGCCTTCCGGGAGATGATCTGCTCCGATACCGTGGAGGAGAGAGAGGAGGCCCTGGCGAAGATCCTGCCCTATCAGCAGGGTGACTTTGAGGCCATCTATGAGGCTCTGGAGGGGAATCCCGTGACGATCCGCTTCCTGGATCCGCCTCTCCACGAGTTCGTCCCGACGGAGGAGGCCGAGATCGAGAAGCTCGCTAAGGCGAAGAAGAAGACGGTCCAGGAGATCCGGGATATCATCAGCTCTCTTCATGAGTTCAACCCGATGATGGGACACAGAGGCTGCCGCCTCACCGTGACTTATCCGGAGATCGCCGCGATGCAGACAAGAGCCGTCATCCGCGCTGCGATCAATGTGCAGAAGAAGCATCCGGACTGGAAGCTCGAGCCGGAGATCATGATCCCGCTGACCTGTGAGGACAAGGAGCTTCGCTATGTGAAGAAAACGGTTGTCGAGACCGCGGATCAGGAGATCAAGGCGGCGGGCAGCAGCTTAAGCTACCAGGTGGGAACCATGATCGAGATTCCGAGAGCCTGCCTCACCGCGGATCTGATCGCGAAGGATGCGGACTTCTTCTGCTTCGGGACGAATGATCTCACGCAGATGTGCTTCGGCTTCTCGAGAGACGACGCCGGTAAGTTCTTAAACGCCTACTATGACGCGAAGATCTTCGAGTCGGATCCCTTCGCAAAGCTCGACCAGGAGGGCGTAGGGAAGCTTATGAAGATGGCGGTCGATCTCGGAAGACCTGCGAATCCGAAGCTCCATGTCGGAATCTGCGGAGAGCACGGCGGAGATCCCTCCTCCGTGGAGTTCTGCCATGACATCGGACTGGACTATGTCTCCTGCTCCCCCTTCCGTGTGCCGGTGGCGAGACTTGCGGCCGCACAGGCGGAGATCAGAAACCCCAGGTAGATCCTGAGGTGCATCGGCCTTTGAGCTGCCGTATTTCATGAGAGAGGAGCTGCCGAAGAAATTCGGCAGCTCCTTTTATGCTTTCAGTGCTTTATCTATGCTTTCGGTACTTTATTTCCGTATGGCTTATAAAAGCCGGAAAGAGGGCCGGGAGGAATCACAGAAAACGATAAGATCCGGGATTCCATGGAAAAATGCTGTGTCAGCCTTTGTCGTCCAGCTGGATTCCCGCGAGCAGGGAGCCAAGGCCGAAGCTCATGGGTTCACTGTCCAGCTTTTCCTTTCCGTCATAGTGTATGAGCTGAAAATCAGGGTCCTTTTCCAGCTTTTCAATGATATATCCGGTATTGATGGAGTCATCCAGGCCATTATGGGCCTTTCCGTCCGGCGTGATCCCGCAGAGAGAGAGCGCCTCCTCCAGGCTTACCTTCCGCCCGAGGCGGTAGCGCTCCCCGAAAATTTTCTGGTAATCCACCCAGCGCTCCTGCTCCATAAAGCGTTCGATCGCCTCCTCCGAAATCTCCTTCAGATCCAGCTCCCGACGAAGCTGAGAGTAGTCACTCCCGCTCCAGGTATAAATCTTATATTCCCCCTTCTCCGAGACTCTCTGCTCAAGCTCCAAAAGCGCCTCCCGGAGCTTTTTGCTCTCCTTCACCTGCCTCCTTTGGATACCGGTGAGATTTGCGATGAAGCGGTCGATCACACCGTGCTCCGGGTGCACATAGAGACTGATCTCCTCCATATTCCGGAAGCTCTCGTCCAGGAGCGCCGCGCCGATCTGAATGATCTCCATGGGGCAAAGGTAGCCCCTGCTCTGATATTCCCTGGGGACCTTGCACATCTCAAGATCCAGGACCAAATAATTCAAGGCGTTTCCTCTTTTCTTTCCGATCACGCGGCACATTTCTCCGCAGGGAGATCATAGCATTCGGAAACAGGATCCGCAAGGCTCTGCCCCCTCTTTTCCGCTTTTGGGGAAGCCGCAGTCCCCTTTATCCTTTCGTTATGGTAGAATGAGTCTTGTGGATGAGCCGAGGAGCTCTGCGTAAGAAGAGGAAAGGAAGAGATTGGATATGATGCAGGGAAGGATTGAAATCTGGGATCGGGAGAAAAGACAGTGTAGGGCAGTTTCCGAGGGGAGTGAGCCCGGGCTCTTTTATCGGGATAGCTATGAGGAGGGAGACTTTATCCTGCTCAGCGGGCTCGTGCCGGGACAGGCATATCGGGTCAGGCTGGACGCCTGTCTCGACGAGGTGCTGCTCTATGCCAAAAAGGACAGCTTCCGCTATGAGATTCCCTTCGGGGAGGCGGCATCCACATATCCGCCCATGGCCTTCACGAAGGGCACAGGCCTTTTGTATCTTCGGGAGGCTTCCCCGGAGGAGGATGGCGCCTACAGAAACCTCGCCCTGAATCCTTATGACCAGCATGGGGAGACGGGCATCTTCCCCCATGCCCATGCCAATGTGGAGACCCGGGGAGAGGCGGTATTTGCCGCTAAAAATGCAATAGACGGTGTGAAGCTCTGCCAAGGACACGGAAGGTGGCCGCACCAGTCCTGGGGGATCAATCGAAGAACAGACGCCGAGTGGCACCTTGAATTTGGGAGGTCGGTGGATCTTCGGGAGCTGGTGATTTATACCCGTGCGGATTTTCCGCACGACAACTGGTGGGTGAAGGCGGAGCTGAGCTTTTCGGACGGCAGCAGTCTTTCTCTGGATCTGGAGAAGAGGAATGGAGAGGGGCAGCATTTTCCGGTGGATAAAAAGGGAATCCGCTCTCTTTGCCTCCGAAAGCTGATTCCGTCGGATGATCCCAGTCCCTTTCCGGCACTGACGGAGCTGGAGGCGTATGGATATCCCTCCCGCTGAGCCTCGGGAATAAAGCCAAAATGCATCAAAGACGGAGGGGGGATATGTGGATTCCGCAGACTGCCATGGAGATGGCAGAGGCATAGTATCTGCCGTTTTATGAAATGATCCGAAAGCGGATAGGGAGCAGTATAATGAACGAATCCTCTAAAGGCAGTAAGGAAAGAATTGCCGCCGGGCAGCAAAGAAGGCAGACAGAGTATCAAGGAAAGAATACAGGGGAGACCGCTTTTTTCGTGCGGGATCCGGACTGGGAGCTAAGCCCCTATACCGGATTAAACAGAGAGGGCTGGATTTTAGCGGGGAAGTTTCTTTTAAGCGGAATTTTTCGAAATGTTCAGGATCCGAGGGCTCCTCTTCTCATGCCGAGATACGAATATGAGATCAGCTATCCCAACCGAAATACTCCGCCTCATAAGGTGCAGGCGGAGTATTTTGAGGGACTGGCCCGCTCCTTTTTCATTGCGGCGCCGCTTTTAAAGGAGGAGCCGGAGCTTAAGATCGCCGGAATTTCGCTTTCGGAGTATTACCGCTCTCAGCTTCTTCGGGCCTGCGATCCGGAGGATCCCGCCTATGTCCTGGATTATGCGGCGATGGAAGCCATGGGGGAGCAGCAAAATCCCTTTCGGGTCTACCAGCAGACGGTGGAGGTCTGCGCCCTCGTGATCTGCCTCTGGGCCTGCCGGGAGCTAATCTGGCAAAGCTACAGCCGCCCGGAAAAGGACCGGATCGCGGCTTTTATCCGGGGCTATGCCGAGGGAAATACCGTCCCTCAGAACTGGCGGCTCTTCAATATGCTTGCCCTCGCATTTCTCGATCGGGAGGGCTATCCCATCGAGGAAGGCCTCATGCGGGATCATGCACAGGCTGTCTTAAACTATTACGCCGGAGATGGCTGGTACCGGGACGGACAGTGCTTTGACTACTATTCGGTCTGGGCCTTCAATGTCTACGCTCCGCTTTGGAATCTCTGGTACGGCTATCGGAAGGAAGCGAAGCTTTCCGCTTATTTCGAAAAGCATGCCAATCAGATGATGGAGAGCCTGCCCGCGTTTTTCGATCGGGACGGATATACCAATATGTGGGGGAGAAGCAATATCTATCGAAATGCCGCGACCAGCGCCTTTGCCGCGAATTTCTTTCTCCGAAATCCTTCGGCGGATCCGGGCCTTGCCCGCAGGATTTCCTCCGGCTCTCTCCTCCAGTTTTTGAGCAGAGAGGATGTGTTTTATCAGGGGATCCCGTGCCTTGGCTTCTATCGTTCCTTTCCCCCCCTGATTCAGCCTTACTCCTGCGCCGCGTCCCCTTTCTGGCTGGGAAAGGCCTTCCTCTGCCTCTGCCTTCCGAAGGAGCATCCCTTCTGGACGGAGAGAGAAACGAATGGAGGCTGGGAGAAGCTGAAAAAGGGAGAGAACCGGGAGTACTGCCTGGATGGTCCCGGACTTTGCTGTGTGAACCACGGCAGCAACGGCATGACGGAGCTTCGGACAGGGAAGGTCCTGAAGAAGGCAGGGGACCGGAGCGGGATCTGGAACTACGGGAAGCTCGCCTATAATACGAAGTATCCCTGGGAGGCCGGAAGCGATCCGAGAATCGAGAGCCAGCAGTACACACTGGAGGATCTCAGCTTTTCTGCGGTTTCCACGGCCAACGCCTGCTTCTTTGCGGGGCAGAGGGATGGCGTACTGTACCGGCGGCAGTTCTTTGATTTCTCATCGGAAAAGGAATATCACTGGCTTCAGGGGATCAATCTCGCGGATTTTCCGGTGGAAGAGGGGCTCTTTCGCGCGGATAAGCTCCGGCTTTTCCAAAGGCCGCTTCGGATCCGCCTGGGGGCCTATGGCTTCCCGGATAACGGAACAGAAATCCTGCGAAAGGAAGAGGGGGACTGGCAGGCCCTCATTCTTAAGGGAAGGGACAGCCGGGGAAGAGCAAAGCAGCTTGCCATGAGCATCTTTTTCGGATTTTCCCGACTGGACTATCTTCGGCAGAAGGACTGCAATCCGGATTCCGAGAACTCGATCCTCCTCTACGCGGAAACGGACTGCCTGAAGCAGTACGGCTATGAGGACTACTTTTGTATTTCCCAGGTACTCTGCCGGGATTCCCCGGAGGATTTCAGCCCGGAGGAGCTTTTCCCGCTGGAGAGCATCCGCTTCTTTGACCCGGAGAAAAAGGGAGGCTATGGGCCGCTGCTTTTATCCTTTAAGGACGGGAAGAAAAAGGAAATTGACTTTCTCGGAATAGAGGGACGGATGATGCTCTGAGACCTTATCCCTCCCCTTTTTCCGGAAAATGTTGTATGATAGGCGCGTTGGGCCGTTCCGCTTTTCTCCGGGAGAAAGCGCCCGGGAGAGGGGAGCGGAAGGAAAAAGAGGCGCGGAGGACCGGAGTATTTGTCTGCGGGGCCTTCGCCGGAAAGGCGGATGAGAGATGAAGAAGATGGAAAGTCACAAATTCTGGGCCATCGCGGCTACGTTTTGCATGCTGATGGCCATGCTGAGCGGCTATCGGCTGATCGGCGGCGGAAAGAAGTAAAGCGGCATCATGGAACGGAAGCGGAGAAGAACGGAGGATAGGATGAAGACAATACGAAGGGCGGCTCTTTGCCTCTGTCTCGCCTCCTCGCTGCTTTGTGCCTGCGGCGGAAAGACGCAGGAGGGGAGCGCGAAGGATGCGGAGCAGAAGAAGGGGAGCAGCGCGGCAGCGGAGGAAAAGGCGGAGCCAGAGAGCGAAAAGCAGGGAAAGGCCGCTTCCGAGATCTCCTTTATGATCCCGGACTGGGGAGTCCCGACGGAGGAGATGCTGAAGGACTTTGAGGAGCAGTCCGGCGTAAAGGTCAATGTGCTCACGACCGGCTGGGACGATATCCGAAACAAGATCTCCACTGCCGCAGCCGGGAAGACAGCGGCGGCGGATGTCTTCGAGGTGGACTGGTCCTGGGTCGGCGAGTTTCAGAAGGCGGGATGGATCGCCCCGATCGCCCTCTCCCAGGAGGATATGGACGATATGGTGAGCGCGAAGACCTTTTCCGTGGACGGGACGCTCTACGCCGTTCCCTATTCCAATGACTACCGGATCGCCTATTATAATAAAAACATGTTTGACCAGGCGGGGATCAGCGAGCCCCCGAAGACCTGGAAGGAGGTCATCTCCGATGCGAAGCTTTTAAAGGAGAAGGGGATCTGTGAATACCCGGTCTCGAATCCCATGAGCGCGGATGAGAAGTCGACGACGACCTTTCTCTGGCTGGCCTATACCCTGGACGGGAAGGTCTTCAACGAGGACAATACCTTAAACCGCGAGGCGGCGCTGGATGCCCTGAGCATTCTGGATGAGATCAACCGGGAGGGACTGTCCGACCCGGCAAACCGCGCGGTGTCGGAGGCCTTTCCGCGGCTTCGGAACGGAGAGGCGGCATTTATGGTGGGCCCCTCCTCGAATGTGATGGCGGTCAATGATCCCAGAAAATCCAAGGTGGTGGGACAGGTGATCCCCATCCTTCTCCCCGGAAAGGAGGCCCAGGCGGAAGTCACAACACCCTTTGCGGAGGCCGTGGGAATCTCCCCCTACAGCAAGAATCCGGAGGGGGCCAAAAAATTCGTGGAATGGTACAGCTCACCGGAGGTGCAGTATCAGCTCTATGAGGAGATCTCCAATCTGCCCACCAGGACCTCTGTCCTGGAGAAGCTCTTAAAGGATGGAAAGATTCAGAATCCGGGGGCAATGCTGGAGCTCGCGAAGAGGATAGAGAGCCCCTTCCCGAATGGCGTCCCGATCTACTATACGAGGATGAGCACGGAGATCTTCAATACCATAAATCAGATGGCCAATGAAAAGCTGAGCGCGGAGGAAGCTGCGGATCAGCTGGTGGAAAAGGTCAATAAAATTGTAAAAGAAGGATGAAAAAAGAGAATCTGACGCCCTGGCTTCTGCTTTCACCCTGCCTCCTCATCATGGGAAGCACCGTATTCTACCCGGCGGTCCGCACCTTTCTCTTCAGTATGCAGAGGTACCGGCTGACGGAAAGCTATGACATTCGCTTCATTGGACTCGATAATTACCGGAGCATCCTGAGCTCCCCGGAGTTCTGGACCGCGCTTTCAAACAGCGTGTTCGTGCTTTTCTTCGTGCTCCTGATCGCCTTCCCCGTCAGCATGCTGACGGGGCTTCTCCTGAACCGGAAATCTCCCCTAAATTCCGTCCTGACGGCAGCGGCGATCATCCCGTGGGCCCTGCCGCCGCTCGTGAACGGAATTCTTTGGAGATTCATCTTTTACCCCGGCTATGGTCTTGCGAACCGGATCCTCCTCGGACTCGGCCTGATCTCAGCCCCGTTTCCATGGACGGAGAACCGTTTCTCGGCGCTCCTTCTTGCGGCCCTGGTCGTGGCCTGGCGGGTGATTCCCTTTGGCAGTATCCTGGTTCTTTCTTCTCTTCAGGCGATTCCGACAGAGCTCTATGAGGCGGCCAGGGTGGACGGCAGCAGCCGTTTTCAGGAGTACTGGGCGATCAGCTTTCCCCTGCTCCTCCCGATCTTCCCCATCCTTTTCCTTCAGATCAGCATGGCGGGCATCAATGTCTTCGATGAGCTCCTGGCGCTCTCCGGCGACCGCTATGAGCTCTCGACTCTTCTGGTCTACCATTACCGGACGAGCTTTCGCTTTCTGGACCTGGGGCTTGGCTCTGCCATCAGCTACCTCATCCTGCTTTCCTCCGGGCTTCTCGGCTATTTCTATATCAAAAGGATCGGAAAGGAGCGAAGCCGATGAAGGAGAAATGGAGTGAGCGGCTCTTCTACTATGTCTTTTCCCTTCTCTTCCTCCTCTTTTCGCTGGGGCCCATTCTCTGGTGCTTCCTTTTAAGCCTGACGGAGGAGTATGAGCTTTTTCACAGGGGAGGCGGACTGCTTCCGCCCTCCCTCTATCTCGGAAACTACCGGGAGCTTCTGGACCATTCTCAGAGGGCAGGACAAATCCTCCTTCAGGGCATCGGGAATTCGGTTTTTTTGTCCCTTCTTTGCATTTTTATCGGGATTTTCGCGGCTCTTCCCGCCTCCTATGCCTTCTCCCGCTATGAGTTTCGGGGCAGGATCTTCGTCCTGCGGCTTCTCGTTCTCACGACGGTCATCCCGGCCTTCGCCACATTGATCCCGCTCTATGCTGTCTTTTCCAAGCTGGGGCTTTTGGATAAAAGGATCTGGGCGGCCATCGTCTATGTCTCCTCCTTCCTGCCTTTGATCACCTGGATCATGATGAACTACTTCAGCGCGATACCGGATGAGCTCTACGACGCGGCGAGGGTGGACGGCTGTACGGAGAGTCAGCTTTTTTTCCGCGTGATTCTGCCTCTCTCCGGGCCGATCCTTCTTACGGTGTCCCTTATGCTCTTTCTCATGAGCTGGGGTCAGTTTCAGATCCCCCTGATTCTCATATCCTCTCCGGAGAAGCGGGTGCTGACGCTTGTGCTGTCGGATTTCATGGGGAGGAATGATGTGAGCTACGGCTTGATCTGCGCTTCCGGAATCCTCTCTCTTCTGATCCCCGCGCTGCTCGCCGTTCTCTTTCGGAATTTCCTGCTCTCCGGTCTCATGCAGGGCTCGGTGAAGGGCTGAGTGAGAGGGAGAGGGCAGAAAGGAGTGCACTTCCTATGAATGAGTTTGACTATTCCATCGTCCGAGACCCGGAGATCTTTGCAAAGAATCGCCTTCCGGCGCATTCGGATCACCTCTGTTTTTCCGATGCTGCGGAGAGGGAGAGCGGGATTTCCTCCTTCCGGGAGTCCCTGAACGGAATCTGGTATTTTCACTATGCGAGAAATTACGGGGAGACGGTGCCCGGCTTCTTCCGGATGGATTATGACGCAAGGCGCTGGGAGGAGATCCGGGTCCCGGGACATATCCAGCTGGAGGGCTACGGCAGGCCCGGCTATGTAAATACGCAGTACCCCTGGGACGGGAGGGAGGAGATCGATCCGGGGAGGATCCCGGAGGACTTTAATCCGGTGGGAAGCTATGTGAAATACTTTTCGATCCCGGAGAGGATGCGGGGGAAGCGCCTCTATCTCTCCTTTCAGGGCGTGGAGTCCGCCTTCTCGCTCTGGCTGAACGGGAGCTTTGTCGGCTATTCCGAGGACAGCTTCACGCCATCCGAGTTCGAGCTCACGCCCTTCCTCCTTCCGGATCGGGAGAACAAGCTCTCCGTGCAGGTCTTTCAGTGGAGCGCGGGGAGCTGGCTGGAGGATCAGGACTTCTTCCGCTTCTCCGGGATCTTCCGTGACGTCTATCTCTTCACAGAGCCAAAGCTCCATGTCCGGGATCTTTCGATCACGGCGGAGCCGGAGGAAGATTTAGAGAGCGCTTCCTTAAAGGTCCGCCTTCTCCTGAATGAAAAGAAAGGAAGGATTCGCTGGGGCCTCCGCTTCCTGGGGGAGGAAATCCTGGGAGGAGAGCTCTGCCTTCCATTGGATTCTGCGGAGGAGAGCTTTGGAAACGAGAGCTCCTTTCCGCTTTCCTTTTCCGGGAGGATCGAGGAGCCGCATTTATGGAGCGCGGAGAAGCCGAATCTCTATGAGCTTAAGCTGGAGCTCTTTGATGAGGAGGGAGCGCTTTCCGAGCTGATTTTTGAGCATGTGGGAGTGAGGAGATTCGAGCTAAAGGACGGCCTTATGTGTCTCAACGGGAGGCGCATCGTCTTTTTCGGAGTGAACCGGCACGAGTTCTCCTCGGACAGGGGAAGGGCCGTGCGGGAGGAGGATGTGAGGAGGGATCTCCTCCTCATGAAGCGAAACAATATCAATGCGGTCCGGACCAGTCATTATCCGAATGCCTCCCTTCTCTACCGACTCTGCGATGAGCTCGGACTCTATCTCATCGCGGAAAACAATATGGAGAGCCACGGGGTCTGGCTCATGGTGCAAAAGGGGCAGAAGAGGGCGGAGGATGCCATACCGGGGGACCGGATGGAGTACCTTCCGATGATGCTGGACCGGGTGAATTCCTGCTATCAGCGGGACAAGAATCATGCCTCCATCCTGATCTGGTCGATCGGAAACGAATCCTACGGAGGGGAGATCCCGAAGAGGATGACGGATTTTTTCCATGAAAAGGACAGGACTCGCCTCGTGCATTACGAGGGCGTTGCGCACGACCGGCGCTATCCGGATACGACGGACATGGAGTCGCAGATGTATATCCCGGTCGCAAAGATCGAGGACTTTCTGAAAGAGCACAGGGAGAAGCCGTTTTTGCTCTGCGAATATACGCATTCCATGGGGAATTCCAACGGGGGGATGCAGAAGTACACGGAGCTTTCGGACCGGGAGATGCGCTTTCAGGGGGGCTTTATCTGGGATTTTATCGACCAGTCTCTCCGCTCGAAAAACCGCTACGGGGAGGAGTTCCAGGCCTACGGCGGGGACTTTCTGGAGCGCCCCACGGACTTTGACTTCAGCGGAAACGGAATCCTCGACGGAAACCGAAGGCCCTATGAAAAGATGCAGGAGGTGAAATTCTGCTATCAGGGCCTCTCGATCCGGATAGACCAAAGAGAGCGGAGCTTTTGGATCAAAAACCGCTTCCTCTTTACGGATGCCTCGGAATTTGACTGCCTTCTTATTCTGGAGCGGGAGGGGAGGAGAATCCGGGAGGAGAGTCTTTCTCTTTCTCTTCCCCCGCTCTCTGAGCGGAAGTATGCGCTCCCGGATCTCCCCGAGCTTTCGGCGGGAGAATATGCGCTCACGCTCTCCTTTCGCCTTCGGGAGGACAGGCCCTATGCGAAAAGGGGATATGAGATTGCCTTCGGACAGACGGTCTTCCGGATAGAAGAAGCCAGCGCTCTTCCTCCGGCGGGAGGAGCGGGATGGAGAGAAAAAAGCAGCGGGGAGGCTTTCGCTGCGGCAGCTGATCCTGCCTCCGGCTTCGGCCTTCGATCCCGGCAGCCTTTCACGGGAGACGGGGAGGAAAGCCCGGGGGAAGCGGACTATTGCGGGAGCTTTTCCTTTCCGGATAACTACAGCTCGGCAAAGAGCGGAGGACTTGGAATTGGAAGGAGAGGACTTCGGCTGATCCGGGGCTCCTGCAATATCGGGATCCGGGGGGAGCACTTCGATCTCCTTTTCTCCCTCCTCAAGGGAGGACTCGTATCCTACCGCTATGCGGGGAGGGAGCTTCTGGAGCGCCTGCCCAGACCGAATTTCTGGAGAGCCCCGATCAGCAACGACCTCGGTAATCAGATGCCGCTTCGCTGCGGGATCTGGAAGCTCGCAGGCCTCTACCAGACGGCAAGACCCCTGGAGACGGATCCTCATTCCCCGGGGGCAGAGGACTTTCTCCGCTACCCGATCCTCTCAGAGACCGAGGACTTTATCGAGCTGAAGTGGAAGCATTACCTGCCCGGGACGCTGGGGACGCCGCTCTATCTTTCCTACCGGGTCTTTCCGGACGGGAGAGTCCGCGTCATCCTGGATTATCCGGGAAATGCGCAGCTCCCGCCCATGCCGGAGTTCGGCTACCTCCTTATCCTGAATGCGGACTTTAAGCGGCTCCGCTATTATGGGCTGGGACCCGGGGAAAACTACTGCGACAGGAGGAGCGGAGCGCGGCTTGGCATCTATGAGAGAGAAATCGCGCAGCTTAGGGAGCCCTATCTCGTTCCGCAGGAGAGCGGGAACCGATGCGCAGTCCGCTGGGCGGAGATCACGGACGAGCGAGGGAGGGGGCTCCGGCTCTCCGGGGCGGACTTCCGTCCCTGCGTGCCGGCAGACCCCCATATGGCGGAGCCGGGCAGCATGGAGCTCTCCGCATCGAACTATACGCCGGAGCAGCTGGAGGAGGCTCTTCACGCGCACGAGCTCCCGCGCCCTCAGTTCACGGTTCTCCGCGCGAATCTAAAGCAAATGGGAGTGGGAGGAGATGACAGCTGGGGGGCCCGCACCCACGAGGAATATCTCCTTCCAAACGACCGGGCGCTTCAGTTCGCCTTTGACTTTAAGGGGATTTAAGCTCCCTTCCTCTTGGGGAAACACGGATTGATTCATGACGCCTGTGCCATAGGCGTGTGCCTCAAAAGACACTCTCGTTCGGGGCTCCACGCAGCGGTACTAAATTCACACTTCGTTACACTCGTGTTCATTAAGTACCGGCGTTCCGCACGCTTTTTCGGCATCACGCCCGTTGGCACGGAATTGTCCCGAGTGAATCCGTGTTTCCTCAGTTCACAGCATGCTGCTCCCTGCTGCCCTATATTCGCATTCATACAGGACAGAGTCCCGTTATACGCTTATAAAGGGGTGTGCCATAAAGTCCTGTCTCCACTCTTGTGCAAGCATGTCGTGGAGACAGGACTTTTGGCACTGAAATCATAAAATATAAAAAAGTTAGGGTCAAAATGCTTATATAAAAAGCTATTCCAAGGCAATATTAAAGTTATCTCCTGTATATTAAGGGGACGACACACGGGAGCCTTTGCTCCTTCCGGCAGAAGCTGTATTCGAATAAAATTGCTTGATCCGGAGGCGGGAAAAGGATAAAGTGACAGTAGATTTCATCGGGTCTGTAAATGAAAGAGCAGAGCAGTCGAAATTTGTCTGCTGTAAGACGGATTTAGACAGGAATACAGCAGACCTTCCGGAAGGAGGAAAGCAAATGAGAGGGAGAAAAAGTATCCTGTCCGTTGTCTTGCTCTCTGCACTGGCGGCACTTTTGCTTCCGATTTTTTCCATTTCGATTAACGACGCGGATGAACTCGACTTTTTATTATCGGAATGGGATAAGGTCTGTATGGGAGAGGCAGATGCAAAGGATTGGAAGGATTATATCCATGTCGTCTTGAAAGAAACAACTGCTTCGGAGAAGAGAAGCGGAAAATCGGGGAAGAAGGCCGTGCTGAAATCTCGTTACTCCTGGGAAAAGCCGCTGAAGAAGCAAAATGTAGAGAGGCTGTCCGAGAAAAATTACAAGAAGACAGGGGATGTGATAAATGATCTAAGTGAGCGGACTGTGACGATCCCGGAGGGAGAGAATCAGCTGATTGACCGGTTTACAAAGACCTGCCTGGACAGCTATCTGACCAAGGAAATGCCAGATCTGGGAGTATACTATGACCTCTCCGATGAAGTCCGGAAAGAGAACCGGCTTTTGATCGAAGCATTCGTCTATGATTATGCTCTGACCGAATCCCATGCTGTAAGTTCCTATGATCGAGACTTTTTTATCGGAAAGGTCACGCCGCGCGCCGAGGGAGTTGATGAAGTTATTTTTTATCTCCTGTATTTTCTCCATACGGATGACGGAGAGGAGGGATGCGGAACATGGTTTGTGGCGGATATAGGGCTGACAGAGGAGGGTTATAAATTTCTGAATCTTTGGAGGGATGGCGGCGAATTTGAAATGATGCAGACCTGGCTGAAGGGTGATTTCCTGAATAGGAAGATTCCATTAGAGCGGGAATCACTGAAAATCTATCTGCAAAATCGTGTTATGGAAGCAGAGAAGTCCTATCAGTCGACCCAGCCCTATGTTGATCCAGACAGATGAGTCTTCGGATAAGGCGGCCAATGATGGTTCTCCTAGTGTGGCAGAAAGCAGATAATGCCGGAGATTCCAAAAAAATTTGTGGCATTTATGCTTGGCATGATCCGCGACGCCTTGAAGGAATTGCATGAAAACCAGAATAAGACTGACGGCTTAAATGTCGCATTAAATGTCGTAACAAATGAGGATAAGCTGCTGTCCATGCTCCGCCAGGATGGAAGACTTACATCCAAGGTGTTGGCGTCTTCACTTGGGCTGACACAGCGGCAGGTACAGCGGATACTGGCGAATCTGAAAGAAGAAAAGAGGATCATTCGTCACGGAGCCAACAAAAACGGATACTGGGAAGTGACGGACTGTTAAAAGCTGCAGCTAGGAACGGAGTATACGATCAATTCCTGTACAAGCATCAGGGCACAGTTCCAAATAATTTTCCATGACCCTGCCGGACGATAGGCAGTATGCAAAAGATAAAAAGGTCCCTGCCAGGTCGCAGCCGGCGCAGGAGGAAAATCAGAAAAAGCTCAGTCCTCGCGGGAGGAGGCGTTTCTTCTCTGCCGCTCTCTTCGATAGCCCTGGACCGCTCTGGGCATGGTGTCCATCAGCGTCAGGGCGGTGGCGTAGAGCATGATCAATGTGGCCAGAAGGCCCTTCTTCGAAAAAAGATAACAAAATAAAATCACAAAGAAAAAACTGTCGTCGTCTCTCACTTGAGCTGTCCTCCATTCTGAGTCGGAGATTGTCATCGCTTTCTCAGGCGTTTCTCCATGGGCTTTAATGTCGTAATCATAGCATTATTCCTTTTTTCTGTCAAAAATCAAGAAATGACAGAAAATGTGTTTACAGAATACATGTTCTGTGATACAGTGATTTCAGGAAGGATAGACGAAAAACATCCGGCGGTGGAGCCTGGGAGGTCAGGAGTATGGGGGAATCCTTTTGCCCGTGGGAGCGCTGCTATCTCGCGATCGATCTGAAATCTTTTTTTGCGTCGGTGGAGTGCGTGAGTCGGGGGCTGGACCCGCTCAGGACCAATCTCGTCGTCGCGGATCGTTCCCGGACGGAGAAGACGATCTGCCTCGCGGTGACACCGGCTCTTAAGCAGCTGGGAATCCCAGGAAGGCCCCGTCTTTTCGAGGTGGCCGCCCGCGTGAAGGAGAAGAATTATGAGAGAAGGCGGAGGGCGCCGGGGGCAAAGCTTTGCGGCTCCTCCTGCTTTTTGGAGGAGCTTTCCGCGGACCCCGCGCTCTCCATCGATTACATCGTCGCAAGACCCCGGATGTCTCTCTACATGAAGTACAGCACGGAGATCTACAAAATCTACCTCCGTTTTGTCTCGGAAAAGGATATCCATGTCTATTCGATCGACGAAGTTTTCATTGATATCACGGATTATCTTCCGACCTATAGGGTCGGAGCGCATGCGCTTGCGATCCAGATGATCCGGGAGGTGCTCAGGGAGAGCGGAATCACGGCGACCTGCGGCATCGGGCCGAATCTGTATCTCGCAAAGATTGCGATGGATATCGTCGCAAAGCACGCGGCAGCGGACCAGGACGGTGTGCGGATCGCGGAGCTGGACCTTCGCTCCTATCGGGAAAAGCTCTGGAACCACCGCCCGCTCACGGATTTTTGGAGGCTTGGGAGGGGAATGCAGAGGCAGCTGGAGGAGCAGAACCTCCTCACGATGGGGGACATCGCCCGCTGCGCTCTCAGAGAGGAGGGCTGCCAGAGCGCGGAGCTTCTCTACCGCCTTTTCGGGGTCAATGCGGAGCTTCTCATCGATCACGCCTTCGGGGAGGAGAGCTGCACGATTTCGGAGATTCAGTCCTATCGTCCGGAAAAAAACAGCCTCGGGAACGGCCAGGTGCTGCATACGCCCTATCCCTTCGAAAAGGCGAGGCTTATCGTGCGGGAGATGACGGACCTTCTGGCTCTGGAGCTCCTGGAAAAGAGACTGGTCACGGGTCTGATCTCTCTGAATATCGGCTTTGACATCGAAAACCTCCCAAGGGGGGTATCCGGAGGGAGCTACTGCGGGAGCGTCGAGCGGGATCACTATGGGAGAGCCGTCCCGAAGCCTGTGCACGGGAGCAGAAGGCTCCCCTTCCGGACCTCCTCGGCACGGCTGATCACGGAGGCCATGATGGAGCTCTACGACAGCATCGCGGATCCCCGCCTCCTTGTGCGGAGGATCTATCTCTGCGCCGAGGAGGCGGTGCCGGAAGAGGAGACGGGAGGAGAGTGTGAGAGCTACGGGCAGCTTGACCTTTTCACGGACTATGAAAAGCTGGAGAAGGAGAGAAGAGAGCGGGAGGAAAGGCTCGGGAAGGAGAGAAGAGCGCAGGAGGCCATCCTTTCTCTGAAAAGGCGCTTTGGGAAGAACGCGGTTCTCCGCGGCATGAATCTCGAGGAGGGAGGAACCGCCATAGAGAGAAATGCCGAGATCGGCGGACACAGGAGCGGAGAGGAGGAGATGAAGCAGCGCCCGGAGCTCGGCACTCTCGTGGGGAAAGACAGCATGCAAAGTGCGGCAGAGGGGAGGAGCACTTCTTCCTTCCGAGGAGGAGGGAAGGGGATTTTTCCGGACTTTCCTTTAGACAGGGAGAAAGGGAGAGAAGAGGATAAAGGGAACAGAAGGAATAGGGGAAATGCGGGGAATACAGAAGGAAGAGAGAAAAAAGCGGAAGGAGAGAGAAGAGAATGCCTCGAAAAATACGGGGAAATCCTGGATGCAGATCGTCCTCTTCTTCTGGCCTATCCCAGAATGAGCCTCCATAAGCGCGCCTCTCAGTTCTCTCCTTTCGCCGCCCTCACGGGCTATGCCGCCGCGGTCTCGGAGAGCGCGAGGCGGACCGAGCAAAGGCCGGAGCTCTCCGAGGATCAGAAGGAGGAGCTCGATCGGGAATTTAGAAAGCTTTCGGCGGAGCTGGACAGGGGAGAAAGTCCGAGGATCACGCTCCGCTTCTTCCTGCCGGATGAGCGGAAGGCCGGGGGCAGCACGCAATTTTACCGGGGGAGCCTTTCTAAGATCGACAGGCAGAAGCGGCTTCTCCGCTTTTCGGACGGAACGGAGATTTCGATCCCGGAGATCACAGCGCTCAGACTGGATCAGGCATGAATCGCTCCGTTGGAGCTAAACTCAGCCAAGAGAATGGATGAACTGCCTCGCTGTCCTCCCCGTGCGCCCGCCCCTTTGCACCGACCAGGCCCTCGCCTTTCGGAGAAGCTCCTCTCTCTCCATCTTAAGCCCCTCCTGTCCTGCGAGAAGGAGTACGATCCTCTGATAGTCTTCGAAGCTTGGCTCCTGAAAGAGGATATTCAGGCCGAAGCGGTCCGAGAGGGAGAGCTTTTCCTCCATGGTATCGGAGTGGTGCAGCTCCTCCTGATCCACCATATCCTTCCGATCCGAGAGAAACTCCCGCACGAGATGTCTCCTGTTGGAGGTCGCATAGATCAGGATATTGTCGGGTCTCGCCTCGATTCCGCCCTCGATCAAGGACTTCAGGTACTTATATTCCGTCTCTGACTCCTCGAAGGAGAGATCGTCCAGAAAGAGAATGAAGCGGTAATTCCGATTCCGAAGGATTTCGTTCAGCCAGAGGAGCTCCCGGAGCTGCTGTTTATAGATCTCAATCAGCCGAAGCCCCTTTTCCTGAAAATGATGGAGCAGCGCCCGGATCATGGTGGATTTCCCGGTTCCGGCATCCCCATAGAGGAGGACATTGTTGCAGGGCCTTCCCCGGAGGAAGGCCTCCGTGTTCTCACAGAGCAGCTTCTTCTGCGCCTCATAGCCCAGGAGTGAATCGAAATCCACCGGATCCAGCGCCTTGATCGGGACGAGCTCCCTCTCCTTTTCCGTGCCCTCGATGCGGAAGGCCCGGTGGAGCGCGAAGCTTCCGCTTCCAAAGCGGCGGTAGAATTCCGAGATCGCACGCTGTATGCCCAGGGGATTTCCCGCTCTCATCAGGGAGCGCTCGAGCTCCGAGATCGTGAGGGATGCTTCCCGGAGGCTGTGAACAGTCCTTTTTCCCGCTGACTGGTAGTTTCGGAGGAGAGAGAAGGAGGTGGAGCCCAGAAACTGATCCAGCGGGGAGAGATCATAGTGCAGAAGCTCATAGAGCGCGGAGCAGTCCTGTAGAGAGAGAAGGGAGGCAGAGCCCTCCGGAATCCCGAGCCCCTCGCTGAGGAGTGAGAGGGGATTTTCATCCGCTGCGATCAAATAGGCGATATAGGAGGCGTAAAGATCCCCCTCAAAGCCGTAGTCCGCCGAAAGACGGAGGATCTCGTGGAGAGTGACGTGAAGATCCTGCCGGATATCATCGCGGTCATAGCGGTCCACCGTTCCGTCCTCATTTTCCATCTCATAGTCATAGTCCGGCTCCGAGAGTGCTTCTAAAGCTTCGGAGAGTCCCATGAGCACCGGATCGACGGAAAGTCTGCTGAAGAAGATCAGTCTGGATAAAAGAGCCTTCATAGTAATATAGTAATTCAGGGCGAAGCCCTGTCCTTTCTTTTTTGTCCTTTCTTTTTATTGGATTTTAGCGCGGGAGAGGAGGCTGTGTCAAAGGCTTCCATTTATAAAGCGGCTATGGCTTCCATAGCGGGAAGATATGGGAGAGCCGCCTTGACAAGGGCTTTTTGCTGTGGGATAATGCAGAAATCACGGAGGGAGAGTATGCAGGATATGAGGGATTCGACATATTTTTGGAGCGTCACGATGATTCTTTCCGGCATTATTGTAGCTTGCAATGATGCTGTTTCGCGTGACGCTATCCGGGGGAATTAAGATAAAGGGATCTTCGGCCCCGCAGCGAAACGCTGCGGGGCCGTTTTGGTGTTTAGACTGCTGAGCATGTGTTTCTCCTGCAAAGCAAGGGAAGCCTTGCAGAGCGAAAAATCAACCGCTGTGCGGGGGAGACAGATTGAAATTTTCAGAGTGTTCAGGGAGAAGTTTTCGGGAGAGGACAAGATGAGATTAAGCGGAGCCGGGATTTTGATTGAGGAGCTGATTTCACAGGGGGTCGATACGATTTTCGGATATCCGGGAGGCGCGGTCCTGACTATTTACGATGAGCTGTATCGCTCCAGGGACCGGATCCGCCATGTCATCACCGCCCACGAGCAGGGTGCCTGCCACGCGGCGGACGGCTATGCGAGAGCCAGCGGGAAGACGGGGGTTGTGCTCGCTACGAGCGGGCCGGGGGCGACAAATCTCGTGACAGGGATCGCAAATGCCTATCTGGATTCGGTCCCCCTTCTGGCGATCACGGGAAATGTCTCTGTGGATGCGCTCGGGCGGGACAGCTTCCAGGAGGTCGACATCGTGGGCATCACACAGCCGGTCGTGAAGCACAGCTTCATGGTGAGGGATGTGACGGAGCTGGAGCAGACGATCAAGGAAGCCTTTCTGATCGCGAATTCGGGGAGGAAGGGGCCGGTTCTGATCGACATCCCGAAGGATGTTCAGACGGGAAGCTGCGAGTATGGCATCGCGGTCGTCCCCAGAATGCCCGAAAAACCGAAGCTTCCCTATGATAAAGAGGCGGTCCTCGCGGCGCTCTTTGGGGCGGAGAGGCCTTTCCTCTACTGCGGAGGCGGCGTGATCTCCTCCGGGGCAGAGGAGGAGATCCTCTCCCTCTCGAAGCGGATCGACGCTCCGATCGGCTTAAGCATGATGGGGCGAAGCGCGGTGCCGGACTCCTACAGCTATAATCTCGGTATGTGCGGCATGCATGGAAATTTCGCGGCCTCCAGGGCGCAGTCCGAGTGCGATCTCCTGCTCGCGGCCGGTGTCCGCTTCTCCGATCGGGCCACCGGAGATATCTCGGAATATACGAAGAACCGAACGATCATCCACATTGACATCGACAAGGCGGAGATCGGGAAGAATGTGCGCCCCGGGCTCTCCCTCCAGGGGGATGTGAAGGAAATCCTTCAGGACCTTCTCCGGGAGCTCCCGGAGAAAAAACATCCGGATTGGAGGAGGAGGGTCGAGGGCTTTCGGGAGTGGCATCCGCGGGAGAGGAAAGGGGAGTTCTGCCCGGAAAATATCATCCGGGCGCTTCGGAGGCACACAGAGGATGAGACCATCATCGCGACCGATGTGGGACAGCATCAGATCTGGACGATGCAGTACTATGCCTTCGAAAGGCCGAGGACACTGCTTAGCTCCGGGGGACTCGGGACGATGGGCTATGGACTCGGCGCGGCGGTCGGAGGCTGCATCGCCTCCGGGGGAAGGAGGACCGTTCTCATCACCTCGGAGGGGTCCTTTGGCATGAATCTGAACGAACTGTGCACCGTCGTCTCCCAGAAGCTTCCGATCACGGTCCTCATCTTGGACAATCAGGTGCTCGGCATGGTGCGGCAGTGGCAGGGGATGTTCTACGGGAAGCGCTATTCCGAGACCACGCTGGATCAGAGGCGGACGGATTTCGCGGCTCTGGCCCGGGCCTTCGGAGCGAAGGGATACTCCGTATCCGACCTCGAAGAGCTGGAGGAGGCGCTTAAGGAGATGGACGGAAATGAGGAGGATGCGATCCTGATCGACTGCCATATCGACAGGGATGAGCAGGTCCTCCCCATGATTCCGCCGGGGAAGTCGATCCGGGATATCATCCTGCCTCTGCCCGCCGGGGAGGAGGCGCCCTTGGAAGAAGCTCTTTCGGAGGAGGAAAAATGAACCGTTTCACCATCGATCTCTGGGTCAACAACCGCTTTGGCGTCCTGAACCGGATCACCGGTCTCTATGCAAAGCGCGGCTATAATATCGAATCGATCCACGCGGGACCCACCGAGGTGAGTGGAGTTACAAAGATCGAGATTGTATCCACGGGGGACGATTATATGAGGACGCAGGTCCTCTCTCAGCTGGAAAAGCTCTATGATGTCAGAAAGGTGGAGCTTTCCTCTGAGGAAGCGATCCGATAAGGTCCTGCCGCCGCGTTATCCCTGCCCGCTCCTCCTGGGAGCGGCCGGGAACGGCCTTTGTCCCGGCTTCGGATATCAAGGAAGGCATGCGGATCAAAGCATGCGGATCGCACTCTGTGATGCGGAAAATTCGGAGGGCGCGGGAACACATTGCTGCCCGGGACAGCGTGAGAGCGGAGCGTTCAGAGTTTTCCGGGGGAATGCCGCTTCCATCGAGGGTGAATCGGCACCTTCCCGGACAGGTATCGGCTTTATGCCAAGAGTTTTGCCCCGGGAAGGGGCAGAGGAATCCGCGATTTTGTTCGCGGGAGAAAGGAGAAGGAAATGGCTGTGATGTACTATGAGAAGGACTGCGATCTCAATCTTCTGAAGGGGAAGAAGGTGGCCGTCATCGGCTACGGCTCCCAGGGGCATGCGCATGCTCTGAATCTCAGAGACAGCGGCGTGGATGTTGTGATCGGACTTTATGAGGGCTCAAAGAGCGCGGTGAAGGCGAAGGAGGACGGCTTTTCCGTTCTCCCCGTGGCCGAGGCGGTCCGGCAGTCCGATATCATCATGATCCTCGTAAACGATGAGAAGCAGGCGGCCCTCTACCGCTCCGAGATTGCGCCGAATCTTTCGGCGGGGAAGACTCTGGCCTTTGCGCACGGCTTCAACATCCACTTTCACTGCATCCTTCCCCCGGAGGATGTCAATGTCATCATGATCGCGCCGAAGGGACCGGGGCATACGGTTCGGTCCCAGTATGTGGACGGAAAGGGCGTTCCCTGCCTGGTCGCGGCGGAGCAGGACCCCTCCGGAAATTCCATGGATCTCGCGAAGGCCTATGCCGCGGCGATCGGCGGAGCGAGGGGAGGGCTTCTGGAGACCAGCTTCCGGGAGGAGACGGAGACGGATCTTTTCGGGGAGCAGGCGGTTCTTTGCGGCGGCGTCTGCGCTTTGATGGAGGCGGGCTTCCAGACTCTGGTGGAGGCAGGATATAAGCCGGAGAATGCCTACTTCGAATGCATCCATGAGATGAAGCTGATCGTGGATCTGATCTTCAACGCGGGCTTTGAGGGAATGCGCTATTCCATCTCCGATACGGCGGAGTACGGGGATTATACGGCGGGTCCGAAGATCATCGGGGAGGAGAGCAGGGCGGCTATGAAAAAGATCCTCTCCGATATCCAGGACGGAAGCTTCGCGAAGGACTGGATCCTGGAGAATCAGGCCGGGAGGCCGCATTTCTTTGCGATGCGGGAGGCCCATGCGGAGAGCCCCGCGTCGAAGACCGGGAGAGAGCTCCGCGCGAAGATGGGCTGGAAGCAGGTCCGGGATCTTGACAACGCGAGATAGGATAGGAGAGAGGGCCGAATGGATACGGGAGCCGGAGGAGAGAAGATGGAGCTGACACTGGACAGGGTATATCAGGCGGCGCATGTGCTGAAGCCGCTCGTAAAGAGGACAGAGCTGGTCCGGGCGGCCGGGATCGAAACAGACTGCGAGCTCTATCTGAAGACGGAGAATCTGCAAAACACCGGCTCCTTCAAGATCCGCGGCGCCTGCTACCGGATCTCGACTCTGACGGAGGAGGAGAGAAGGAGGGGCGTCGTAGCCTGCTCGGCCGGAAATCACGCACAGGGCGTCGCCCTCGCCGCCTCCCGCTCCGGCACGAAGTCGACCATCTTCCTCCCGGCGGTCGCGCCAATATCCAAGGTGGAGGCGACGAGAGCCTACGGGGCGGAGGTGAGGATGATCGACGGCGTCTACGATGACGCCTATGAGGCGGCGCTCCGCTATCAGAAGGAGAGCGGAGCCGTCTTTATTCACCCCTTCAACGATATCGATGTGATCGCGGGGCAGGGGACGATCGGGATGGAGATCTGTGAGCAGCTCATGGACGCGGAGGCCGTCGTCGTCCCGGTCGGGGGCGGCGGACTCATCTCCGGTGTCTCCTTTGTCGTAAAAAAGCTGAATCCCGGCTGCAAGGTCTATGGAGTACAGGCCTCCGGTGCGGCCTCCATGCTGAAGTCCCGGAGGGATCACGCGCTGGAGAGCCTCAGCGAGGTCCACACCTTTGCGGATGGGATCGCGGTGAAGAAGCCGGGCTCCGTGACCTTTGACATGGTGGAAGAATATGTGGATGAGCTGGTCACTGTGACCGATGATGAGACGGCGGCGGCGATCCTCACGCTCATGGAGCGGCAGAAGGTGGTCTCCGAGGGCGCGGGCGCGGTCTCCGTCGCGGCGGTGCTCTTTCATAAGGTCCCGGTGAAGGGGAAGAAGACGGTCTGCCTCATCTCCGGCGGAAATATCGATGTGAATATCCTCTCCCGTGTCATCACAAGGGGACTGATGAAGACCGGGCGGAAGGCGAGCCTCACGCTGGAGCTTCTGGATAAGCCGGGGCAGCTCGAGGAGGTCTCCCGCATCATCGCGGAGAAGGGCGCCAATGTGACGAGGGTGGATCACAACAGCACGGCGGAGGACAGCGATATCAACGGCTGCTATTTGACCATGCAGATGGAGACGAGGGATTTCCGCCATGTGGAGGAGATCCGGAGAGAATTTTCGGAGAGGGGCTTCCGCCTCGTGCAGTAGGCAGCGGAGAGGAGAGTTTATGACGGGCGCTGATGCGATGGTGAAATGCCTGGAGCTCGAAAGAGTGGAATATGTCTTCGGCTATCCGGGAGTGGCGATCTGTCCCTTCTACGACAGTATCCTGAAGACAGAGATCCGGACGGTGCTGGTCCGAACGGAGCAGAACGCGGCGCATGCGGCGAACGGCTATGCCAGAATCAGCGGGAGGGCCGGGGTCGCGGCGGTGACAAGCGGGCCGGGCGCGACCAATGTCATCACGGGGATCGCCACGGCATTTGCGGACAGCATCCCGATCGTCGTGATCACGGGACAGGTGGACAGCCAGCTCCTGGGCTCCGACGTCTTTCAGGAGGCCGACATCTCCGGGGCCTGCGAGTCCTTTGTGAAGTACAGCTATATCGTCCGGAATGCGGAGGAGATTCCGAGGATCATGAGGGAGGCCTTCTACCTCGCAAATTCCGGGCGGAAGGGGCCGGTCCTCATCGATGTCCCGGTCAATGTCCAGAAGGCGGAGCTAAAGAGCTTCTCCTATCCGAGGGAGCATAGGATGCGGACCTACCGCCCGACCGTCGAGGGAAACATGGTCCAGATCAAAAAGGTCTTCCATCGCCTCCGGGAGGCGAAGCGCCCGATCCTCTGTGTCGGCGGCGGGATCTTCCTCGCCGGCGCAGCTCAGAAGCTCCGGGCCTTTGCGAAGAAGCAGGGCTTGCCGGTGGTCTCTACGATGATGGGGATCGGCGCGATGGAGAGCTCGGATCCGCTCTACTTCGGCATGGTCGGGAACAACGGGAAAAGCTGCGGGAACCGCGCCATGAACGAGGCGGATATGATTATCATGGCAGGTGCCAGGGCGGCGGACCGTTCGATCAGCCAGCCGGGCCTCATCACGGAGAATAAGACCTTCGTCCACATCGACGTGGATCCCGCGGAGATCGGAAAGAACGCCGGACCGGAGATCCCTCTCGTCGGAGATCTCTCCAGTGTCTTCGATAAGTTCCTGGAGCAGGAGGGAGGGGAGGGCTATGGGGACTGGCTCAGCCTGCTCTCGGATTACCGGAGGGAGGAAGAGGAGAGGGAGGAGGAGCGTCTTCAGAAAAGGCTCCGCCTCTCCGAGCTCCCCTCTCCGGAGCTTCTTCTCCGGGAGCTCTCTCTGAAAATGCAGGAGGATGGGATCTATATCGCAGATGTCGGGCAGAACCAGCTTTGGTCCTGCGGGAGCTATAAAATGAGAGGGGGCAGGTTTCTGACCTCCGGAGGCATGGGGACGATGGGCTATTCCATCCCGGCCTCTATCGGCGCAAAGCTCGCAGCCCCGAAAAGACAGGTCGTCTCGGTGATCGGAGACGGGGGCTTTCAGATGTGCATGATGGAGCTTGCGACACTTCGGCAGTACGGCATCGCGGTGAAGATTTTGGTCTTAAAGAATCAGACACTCGGACTTGTGCGGCAGTACCAGCATTTCGTCCTGGGGGACCGCTATTCCATGACGGAGCTCGGATCGGATCCGGAGCTTTCGAAGCTCTCGGAGGCCTATCATCTCCGCTACCTTTCTATTCGAAAAAACGAAGAGATTTCCGAGAAGCTCTCGGACTTTCTCAGGGGAGAGGACTCCGCTCTCCTGGAATGTGTGATTGATCCGGATGAGGTGGCCCGATGAAAAGGATATATTCTGTACTGGTGGAGAACCGCGCCGGAGTGCTCTCCAGAGTCGCGGGGCTTTTCTGGAGACGCTGCTTTAACATCGATTCCCTCGCAGTCGGAGAGACGGAGGACCGCACGGTCTCCAATATGGTCATCGTCTCGAGCGGGGAGGAGCGGACGCTCGAGCAGATCGAGAAGCAGCTGAACAAAAAGATCGATATCATCAAGGTCCGGACCTTCTCGGAGAGCGAGGGGATCTGCCGGGAGCTCCTCCTGGTAAAGATCCGCTACAACCGGGAAAACCGGAAGGATATCATGGAAAACTGCGAGATCATGGGAGCCCGGATCGTGGATCTCGGGAAGCAGGCGATGACGATCCAGATCTGCGACACACCGGAGCGGATCGAGATGTTTCTCGACACCTTAAAGACCGTGAGCATCGTGGAGATCGCCCGCACCGGGACACTGGCCATGCTGAAGATCCGGGAGCAGCGCCGCTAAGGAGGATGCATCCGGCCTCCCCTACTCTGCTTCGGCTTTTATGGGGGTCTTGCTTTCTCGCGGAATAGCTGTCATAATGGAGAGCGTCTCAGCAATATTTTTAAAATAAAGGAGAACAAGATGAAGCAAGTATCGACAGAGAAGGCGCCGGCGGCGATCGGCCCCTATTCCCAGGGCTTTGTGAGCGGAAATCTGGTTTTCTGTTCCGGACAGATTCCGGTCGTCCCGGAGAGCGGGGAAGTGGCGGGCCCCGACATCGCTTCCCAGGCGGAGCAGAGCTGCAAGAATGTGAAGGCTGTCATCGAGGCCGCGGGCTCCGATATCGGAAAGGTTTTAAAGACCACCTGCTTCCTCGCGGACATGAACGACTTCGCCGTCTTCAACGGAGTCTATGAGAAGTACTTCAGCTCGAAGCCTGCCCGTTCCTGCGTGGCGGTAAAGGCCCTCCCGAAGGGAGTGCTCTGCGAGATCGAGGCCATTGCCGAGCTGTAGGCCCGATTTGGCAGGTATGAAAGGGATAAATGAAGTTTTATTCTTATGAGTACCTCACCGGCAGGATCGCTGTCACCAACCGGCTGCAACTTATCCTTGCGGCAGCGGCAGCGGTCCTTTTGGTGTTCGCTTTATTTAAATACTACCGGGAGAGACGGGATACAAAGTATCGGGAGCTCTCCCTCATTGCCCTCTTCGGCGTGCTCGCTCTGATCTGTGCAAGGATCAGCAGCGAGCAGAGCCACCATCTGATCGACGATCAATACTCCTCTGCGGCGCACGCTGTGGAGACGGTCGCGGAGGAGCTGAAGCTGGACAAGGCAAAAATCTATATCAACACCCGAGCGGCGAGAGACGGCGCTGTCGTGAAGGCCGGGGGCGATTTTTACCGCATTATCGCGGTGGACGACAGCTATCTTCTCGAGAAGATGGAAGTCATTGACCCGGAGATTCAGCTGGTGGATGCCGACTAGGATGAGGAAAGTATGCAGCTGTCTTATTTAAATGTCGCGATTAAACTCGCAATCGGCCTTCTCTCCCTCGTCATGGTGATCAATCTGACGGGAAAGGGAAACCTGGCCCCTTCTTCTGCCGTAGATCAGGTACAGAACTTTGTCCTCGGAGGAATCATCGGAGGTATGATCTACAACGAATCGATCAGCATCCTGCAGTACATCACCATTCTGATGATCTGGTTCTGCCTGGTGCTTTCCCTCCGCTGGCTGAAGACGAATTTGCGTTTTTTTAAAAAATATGTGGACGGGGAGCCGGTGACGATCATCCGGAGAGGAGAGATCGATGTCGAGGCCTGCCGGAAGGCGGGGCTCACGGCACACGACATCATGTTCAAGCTTCGGAACAACAATATCTTCAGCATACGGGAGGTGAAGCAGGCGGTGCTCGAACAAAACGGGCAGCTTCTCGTCGTGCAGTCCGGAGAGGAAAATCCGCGCTATCCGCTCATCACGGACGGGATGGTGCAGGAGAATACGCTGGAGGCGATCGGGAAAACGCAGGACTGGCTGGAAGGGCGTCTTAGGGAAATGGGCTTCGGGGAGATCTCGGATATATTCCTTGCGGAGTATGTGAGCGGTGAGATCCATGTCGTGAGCTATTGAGAGAGCTGTGAGCGCTTTAAAAGCCCGAATCAAAAGAGAAGTGACTTCCAAAGAGAGCTCGGGGAAGGCCGCCCGGGCGAAGCGGGGAATAAGAAAGAGGAAGCGGAGCGGCGCGGGGAGACGGCGCGGAGCTTTGGCGGGAAAGGAGGATCTGAGAGACGATGAAGTGTAAGAGCTGCGGAACGGAAATCCCGGAGAATACCAGATTCTGCCCTAACTGCGGGCTTCTCGTGAGCGCGCAGATTTCCTTTGATGGGATCCGAAAGGCGCTGAAGCCGGTGGAGTACAGGATGCCGGAGAAAAAGAAGCGGGAGGATGCTCCCTCTGCTTTTGCTCCGGGCAAGGAAGAGGAAGAAAGGACCGTGTCCTCCGCCTCCGCGGAGGAGAGAGCCGAGGAGGATCAGAAATTCTCTGAGGAAATGGATCAGCTGCACTTTGACTTCTCACTGGACCGCTCCCGGCTTGGACCGGTCCGGGAGGGAGAAGAGAGAGAATGGGAGCCGCCGGAGCTCTTTACCCGCCTTTCGGAGGATGAGGAGCCGGAGGAGAGCACCTTCTCTTATGAAGAGCCCCGTGCGGAGGATTCCTTAGAAGGTACAGAAAAATCGCCGGATACGGCTTTTTCAAATGAGAGGAAGGCTTCCGAAGGATCAGAAGAGAACGCTTCGGATACGGATAGGTATGCGGCTTCCCCGGACAATGTGGGGGAGGCGCTTTCTTCCCGCGGAGAGACGGAACAAGAAGAAGCAGAGGCGGAACGAGAAGAAGCGGAAACGGAACAGGCAGAAGCGGAAGCGGAGCGGGAAAGGATCCGAAGAGCGGAGGCGGAGCGCTCCGAGGAGGAAGCGCGGCTTCAGAGGATGGAGGCAGAGAGAGAAAAGATCCGAAGAGCGGAAGCCGAGCGAAGGGCGGAGGAGGCGGAGAGACATCGCCTCGCAGAGGAAGCCAGAAGAGAAGAGGAGGAGAGAATCCGCCGCGCGGAGGCGGAGAGGAAGGCCTTAGAGGAAGAGAGAGCCAGGGCCTCCGAAAATGCGAAGACCGAGGAGCAGGAGAGGATCACCGCGGAGCTCAAGGCCTTTCTCGGGACGGAGGAAGAGTCCGATGCCGAGCCGGAGACGAAGAATTCCGAGGAGATCTCAGCCTCTTCCTCTTCAGAGGAAGCGAAGAGAGAATCCTCCGCTTCTCCTGAGGCGGAGCCCCGGAGCCTGATGGAGACAGACTCCCATCCCTTAGCGGAGGAGACCTCCGCTTCCAGGGAGGAAGAGGAGCCGGATGGGAGAGAGAGCGGGGAGGAACAGAGTCCGGACGCCGAGATCCGCGAGAGCTCCTGGTGGGAGGAAGAGGAGAAGCGGGAAAATGGAAGCGCAGATACCTCCCCTTCTCTTCCCCCGCTTTCGGAGGAGGAGAAGGCCAGGATGGCCTCGGAGATGCTCGGAACGGGAAGGAAAAGCGAGGACGCCCCGTCCCTTTCGGAGGAGAGAGAGGACCCGACTCCCAAAGAGCATTCTTCAAAGAGCATGGAGAGGGATCCCTTCATTTGGGGGGAGAGCAGGGCAAATCGGAGCGAGAAGGAAAAGCGGAGCGAGAGAGGAAAGAAAAAGGAGAGAGAGAGAAGGAGCGGCGGAGGAAGGAAAGCCGGGAGCGGAAAGGAAGGAAAGAAGAAGGGCGGAGCCCTGAAGCTTTTCCTTCCGGCCGCTGCCACGGCAGCGGCGATCGCGGCCGCTCTATGGTATATGAACCTTCCCGCGGTGAAGCGCTCCGGAGAGCTCAATATGGGCCGGGAAGCGGTGAAGAAGCAGCATTACGAGCAGGCGATCCCGATCCTCGAAAAGCTTCTTTCCGAGAAGGAAGGGGGAAAGGAAGCCTACCTTCTTCTCGTGGATGCCTACGAGAAAGCGGGGAAGCACGAGGAAGCGGTAAAGACATTATCTGCCGCCGTCGAGAGCTTTCCGGAGGATTCGGAGTTGAAACAGCAGCTGGAGCTTCTGAATCCGAAGCTCTCCTTCAGTGTCGCGGGCGGAAGCTACCAGGATCCGCAGGAGATCGGGATTTCAGGCCCGGAGGGGGCGGAGATCCGCTATTCCTTAAGCGGCGGCGGTTTAGAGGAGGGAAAGGATGCGGTCTATGAGAATCCGATCCATCTGGATACGAATGGAAGCTATCATCTGAGCGCCTTTGCCAAAGCTTCGGATGGCGCAGAGGGGGATACGCTCAGTGCGGATTACGAGATCGCCCTGGACAGCGCGAAATATCATCTGAACGACTGGTCCGATACCGATGCGGGGAGGATCTTTCTCGATGAGAACGGGCGGAGAAGGACGGGCTGGTTCCAAAAGGACGGAAACTGGTACTACTTCAATGCGGACGGCATATTGCAGACGGGTCTCCAGGAGATCGACGGGGATCAATATTTTCTGAAGGAGGACGGCGTCTGTCTCATCAGTGCCTGGCAGGAGATCGACGGAGAGCTCTACTATTTCGGGCCGGACGGACGGATGCAGAAGAATCAGTGGATCGACGGAAACTACTATGTGGGAGAGGACGGCAGGAGACAGAAAAACACGACGATCGACGGGAAGCATCTGAACGAGGAGGGGCAGGCCGCCTTCCACGCGGCGGAGGAGTACAAGGCACATCCGGACATGATCGTCGTCGCGCATTCCAAGCAGAGAGTGGATAAGGGGAATTATTATATCATCCCATCCACGGTCTACTATGAGAAGAAAAACGGCCGTCCGGTCGGAAAGCCCGCCTATCAGATCGATGTAAAGATTCTGAAGGAGGCCTATGTCCATTATCTGGATGAGGATTATATGACGATCATTGCGCAGGACTCCGTATCCTTCCTGCCGGAGCTCTATATGCAAAAGATCATCCAAAATGACAAGGGCTATATCAAGGATTACAGCTTTGTGCTGGGGGAGGACAAGGGCTGATGAAGGCAGAAGCTTTGAGACTCAGCCTCTCTCCGCCGGGCGTACTGCTCTTTCTCCTTTTCTCCCTCCTCTTCATCGGAGCACTCAGCCTCCTCCTCTACCGGATTATGTGGAGGAGGCTGCAGAGGATCATCGATGAAGCGAAGGAGCGGGAGGGAAAGTCACGGGAGAGCCCGAGGCCGGATCAGGCCGCCGGAAAATGCCGTGACCGTTCCGAGCTCTAATGGATGGATGCGGAGAGGGATTTCCAGCATAAAACGAAGGATTTTGAGTTTTGAGGGGGCGGATTTTACAGCTCCGAAGAAGGCGGAAGTGGAATGAGCTTTAATTGGAAGAATGACAGTCGGCGCATCTTTTTGGTGGTGCTCGCCGCCTTTGTGATGGCGATGAATATCAATACTTTTGTCACGGCAGGAGGGCTTTACCCGGGAGGCGTGAGCGGACTCACCATCCTGATTCAGCGGATCAGCCTGAACTACTTCCACGTGAAGCTTCCCTACTCCCTCGTGAACATCGCCCTGAATGCGGCTCCGGTCTATGTCGGCTTTCGCTTCGTCGGAAAGAAGTTCACCCTTTACTCCCTGGTCATGATTCTGTGCTGCAGCTTTTTCACGGACAGCCTTCCGGTGTATGAGATCACGCAGGATACACTTCTCATCGCGATCTTCGGGGGAATCATAAACGGGCTCTCGATCAGCCTGAGCCTTTTTGCGGACGCCACCTCGGGAGGGACGGATTTCCTCGCGATCTACCTCTCGGATAAAAAGGGGATCGAGTCCTGGAATCTGGTGCTCGGCTTTAACGCGGTCATCCTGGGGATAGCGGGCTATTTCTTCGGCTGGGACAAGGCGCTCTACTCGATCATCTTCCAGTACGCCTCGACGCAGACTCTCTATGCGCTCTACCGGAATTATCAGAAGCAGACGCTTTTTATCGTGACGGATCACCCGCAGGAGATCGCAAAGGGCATCCACGAGGTCTGCAATCACGGCGCTTCGATCATGAAGGCGGAGGGCTCCTATGAGCATAAGGAGCACGGCATGGTGTATTCCGTCGTCTCCTCCACCGACGCGAAGAGGGTGAGGATGAAGATTAAGGAGATCGATCCGAAGGCCTTTGTGAATATGATACGGAGTAAGGAGATCTTCGGCCGCTTCGTCATGAAGCCGAGAGACTGAGCGCGGCGGGAAATGACGGAGGGACAGTGAAAAATGACGGGAGACAGCAGAAAATGACAGAGAAGCGGAAACATTACGAGGCCGTGCTCTTTGACCTTGACGGCACGCTGACCGATTCCGGCCCCGGAATCATGAAGTCGGTGCAGTACGCGCTCGACCACTTCGGGATCCGGGACGAGCCTGTCGAGAGACTTCGCCGCTTCGTGGGTCCCTCCCTCGTGGATTCCTTTATGGGCTTTTACGGGATGAGTCTCCTGGAGGCGGAGAAGGCGGTCTCCTACTATCGGGAGGTCTATCCGACGAAGGGGATCTTTGACGCCGAGCTCTATCCGGGGATGCGGGAGCTCCTTTCCTCCTTAAAGGAGGAGGGGAGAAAGCTTGTGCTTGTGACCTCGAAGCCGCTCGTCTTCGCGGAGCGGATCCTCGATCACTTTTCCCTCACCGGCTTTTTTGATGCTAAGACCGGGACGGAGCTGAGTGAGAAGAGCTCCCGGAAGGCGGGACTCATCGAGCGGGCGATCGAGCTTTGTTCCCTCAAAAGGGAGAGCACGGTCATGGTGGGGGATACCCGCTTCGATATCGACGCGGCGAGAGAGACCGGACTGGATTCGATCGGGGTCTGCTATGGATACGGGGGAAGAGAGGAGCTCATCCAGGCCGGGGCCACCTACCTCTCGGAAGATGTAGAAGGGCTCAGAAGGCTGCTTCTGTCGTAAAAGGCATCCGGCTTTCAAAGAGTATCGTTTGGGAGGGAGAGGAAAATGGATCATACGCAGCTGGAAGAGCTTCGGAAGCTCGCAGAGGACGCAATCCGCAGGGCGGCCGACATTGATGCCTTAAATCAGGTGAGAGTGAGCTTTCTCGGGAAGAAGGGGGAGATCACCAATCTCATGAAGACACTCAGGGAGCTTCCGCCCGATCAAAAAAAGATCTTCGGGCAGAAGATCAATGAGGTGAGGGCGCTGATCGAGAGCGAGCTTCAGACGCAGCTTCCGATTCTCCACCGCCGCATGAGAGAGGCCAGGATCCAGTCGGAGACTCTCGATGTGACGCTCCCTGCGAAGAAGCGCCGCTTTGGCCATATGCACCCGAACACGAGGGCGCTGGAGGAGGTCGAGCGGATCTTTATCGGCATGGGATATGAGGTCGTGGAGGGACCGGAGATCGAGTATGATCTCTATAACTTCGAGAAGCTGAACATCCCAAAGGGGCATCCGGCGAGAGATGAGCAGGACACCTTCTATATCAATGAGAGCATCCTCCTCCGTACGCAGACCTCCTCCGTGCAGGCGAGGGTCATGGAGAAGGGGAAGCTCCCGATCCGGATGATCTGTCCGGGAAGGGTTTTCCGATCCGACGAGGTGGATGCGACGCACTCCCCCTCCTTTCATCAGATCGAGGGCCTGGTGATCGACCGCCATGTGAGCTTCTCGGATCTCAAGGGCACGCTCGATACCTTCGCGAAGGAGCTCTTCGGTCCGGAGACCAGGACGAAGCTCCGCCCGCATCATTTCCCCTTCACAGAGCCCTCCGCCGAGGTCGATGTGAGCTGCTTTAAGTGCGGCGGAAAGGGCTGCCGCTTCTGTAAAGGAGAGGGCTGGATCGAGATTCTGGGCTGCGGCATGGTGCACCCCCACGTGCTGGAGATGTGCGGCATTGATCCGGAAAAATACAGCGGCTTTGCCTTCGGCGTGGGCTTGGAGAGGATCGCGCTTTTAAAGTATGAGATCGATGATATGCGTCTTCTCTATGAGAATGACAGTCGGTTCCTGGAGCAGTTTTAGGAGAGGGGAGAGAAGATGAACAGCTCGATGAATTGGTTGAAGGAATACGTGCCGGAGCTGGACTGCACGCCGGAGGAATTCTCCGATGCGATGACCCTGTCCGGAACGAAGGTCGAGACCTGCAGGATATTGAATCGAAATCTGAGAAAGATCGTCACCGGGAAAATCCTCTCCATAGAGCCGCACCCGGACGCGGACCGGCTTGTGATCTGTCAGCTTGACATCGGGACAGGGGATGCAGTGCAGATCGTGACCGGAGCCCATAATATGAAGCCCGGAGATATCGTCCCGGTCGTTCTGGACGGCGGGAAGGTCGCGGGAGGACATGAGGGAGGAGCTCTGCCGGAGGATGGGATCGAGATCCACGCGGGAAAGCTCCGCGGTGTGCCCTCCTATGGGATGATGTGCTCCATCGAGGAGCTCGGGGCAGACAGGGCTTTCTATCCGGAGGCCCCGGAATCCGGCATCTATATCTTTCCGGAGGGGACCCCTGTCGGAGAGGATGCGCCTTCTCTTCTCGGCTTGAACGATGCGCTCCACGAGTATGAAATCACCTCGAACCGGGTGGACTGCTACAGTGTGCTCGGCATCGCGCGGGAGGCGGCGGCGACCTTCCGAAAGCGCTTTTTTCCGCCGAAGGAGGATACTTCGGAGGGAAGCGGGGATGTGCATGAGCTTTTGAAGGTCACGGTGGAGGATCCGGAGCTCTGCCCTCGCTATACCGCGCGCATAGTGAAAAATCTGCGCCTTGCGCCCTCTCCGAAATGGATGCAGCTTCGCCTTGCGTCCGCCGGGATCCGCCCGATCAACAATCTGGTGGACATCACAAATTACGTGATGCTCGAATACGGCCAGCCCATGCATGCCTATGACTATGACAAGATCCGCGGGCATGAAATTATCGTAAGGCGCGCGGAGGACGGGGAGAGTTTTCAGACCCTCGACCAAAAGGATAGGAGCCTGGACCATACGGTGCTCACGATCCGGGACAGAGACGGCGCGATCGGCATCGCGGGCATCATGGGGGGACAGAACTCAAAGATCGAGGACAGTGTAAAGACCATGGTGCTGGAGGCGGCCTGCTTCAACGGTGCCAATATCCGTCTCTCCGCGAGAAAGGTCGGAGAGAGGACGGACGCCTCCGCCTTCTTTGAGAAGGGACTCGATCCGAATCTCGCCTCTCAGGCGATGAACCGGGCCTGCGAGCTGGTGGAAAAGCTTGGCGCCGGAGAGCCGGTCGGAGGCATGATCGACATCTACGAAAGGAGGAGGGAGCCCTCCGTCGTGCACTGCACGGCATCCGAGATCAATGCCCTCCTGGGAACCTCTCTCTCTCCGGAGGAGATGAAGGCCATCCTGGAGAGGGAGGAGCTCTCGACAGAGCTCGAGGGGGAAAATCTCACCGTCACGGCCCCGACCTTCCGCCAGGATATCCACAGGATGTGCGATATCGCGGAGGAGGTCGCCCGCTTCTACGGCTATGCCTCGATCCCGATGAGCCTCCCCTCCGGAGCCGCGATCGGGGGACTTTCGAAGGAGCTCTCAATCGACGAGAGATGCCGGCACAGCGCGGAGGCGCTCGGCTACTCCCAGGCTTATCTCTATTCCTTTGAGTCTCCGAAAGCCTGCGACAGACTTTTGCTTCCGGAGGATGCCCCGGAGCGGCGACAGATCCGGATTCAAAACCCGCTGGGAGAGGATTTCTCCGTCCTAAGGACGAGCTCTGCGAACGGGATGCTGGGCTCTCTTTCCACGAATTTCAAGCGGAAGAACCGGGACATTCGCCTCTATGAGATGGCAAATGTCTATCTCCCGAAGTCTCTGCCGCTCACGGAGCTTCCGGACGAGCGCATGCAGCTTACGCTCGGCGCCTACGGCGACTGCGATTTCTTCTCCGTAAAGGGAGATCTCGAGCTCATTCTGAACCGCCTGGGCCTGAAAAAGCGCTTTCACTATGATGCCGCCTGTCCGCAGTCCTTTCTGCACCCCGGGAGGCGAGCAGATATCCTGTATGAGGGGAGGAGGCTCGGCTATCTCGGGGAGCTCCACCCCGAGGTGCTGGAAAATTACGGGATCGGGGAGAGAGCCTATCTCGCGGTCCTGGACATGAAGGAGGTCTATCCCTTCGTTCGGGACGAGATCCGCTATCTGCCCCTTGCGAAGTTCCCGTCGGTATCCCGGGACTTCTCCATGCTGGTCCCGCTCTCCGTCACGGCGGGGGAGATCGAGGATGTTTTGATACAGAGGTCCGGGAAGCTCCTGGAGGAGCTTAAGCTCTTTGATATCTATATCGGGGCGCAGGTCCTGTCGGGATATAAGTCCATGGCCTATACGCTCACACTCCGCGCAAAGGACCATACCCTCACGGAGGAGGAGATCAATGCGGTGGTGAGGAAGGTCCTGGACGGCCTTAATAGACTCGGAATCCGGCTTCGGGACTGAGCGATCCCTTCGGCTTGGCCGAAATCTCGGGCTATTTCTCTAAATTCATAGGGATTTTCATCGGGGGCCTTAAGGAAAGATTTCCTTTTGGCTCTCTTTTTTGCCTTTTCGGAGGGACAGATCTTCGGCTATAATGAAGAGGATAAGTTCTTTGTTTTTCCTTCCGCCCTTTCTGCCCGAAACAGCATGCCTTCGCTTTGGCGGCCTTATCTTCAGGCAGGAGCGGGGCAGGCGTCGGTCCTTCCATTATCCCATATCTCGCTGCCGGGAGCTCGGCGCCGGAGTATGGGAAGGAAGCCGCGAAAGAGGCGTGGGACTTGACGGGAGTCATGAGAGCGGCGGAAGCGAAGTGATACATAAACCGATTCCTCTTCTTTGATCTTTGCGGATATTGCCGCCGGAGGAGGGAGAGGGAGGATGGATTCCGGGGAGGCTCGCCTCTCCGGGGAATCGAGAGGAAAGTGGAATGATTGAAGCGATAGGGCTTAAAAAAAGCTTCGGCCCGGTCCCGGCGCTTTGTGAGATCAGCATGGAGATCCGGGAGGATCAGGTTTTTGGACTGATCGGAAGCAATGGGGCGGGAAAGAGCACGCTGCTTCGCCTGATTGCCGGTGTCCTGAGACCGGACAAGGGAGAGATCCGGGTGGACGGCGAGGCGGTTTACGACAGGCCGGCGATCAAGGAGAGGATCTTTTTCATCTCGGATGAGGGCTGGTTTTTCCGAAATGCGGTGCCGAGGGATGTCATCGGCTTTTACGCCGGGGTCTATCCGGGCTTTGAGGGAGAGAAGTGCCTCTCCCTCCTCTCCGATTTCGGTCTCGATCCGGATCGGAGAATCTCGAATTTTTCGAAGGGAATGAAGAAGCAGCTCTCCGTTCTGCTCGGCATCTCCTCCGGAACGAAATATCTCCTCTGTGATGAGACCTTCGACGGACTGGATCCTGTGATGAAGGAGGGAGTCAAGTCACTTTTCGCCCGGGAGATGAAGGAGCGCCCGCTGACACCGGTCATCGCAAGCCATAATCTCCGGGAGCTTCAGGATATTTGTCAGCACGTGGGGATTCTCCACCGGGGCGGAGTGCTCCTCTCAGAGGAGATGTCCGCCTTGAATCCCGAGATCCAGAGAGTGCAGCTGGTCCTTGAGGATGAGGAAGCGGCGAGAGAAAAGCTTTCCGAACTTCCGATCCTCCGCCAGAGCCGAAACGGGAGCGTGCTGATACTTGTCATCCGCGGGAAGAGGGAGGAAGTCGAGGAGAAGATCCGGGCGCTCTCCCCCCGCTTTTTCGAGCTGCTTCCTCTCGGACTGGAGGAGCTTTTTATCAGTGAAACGGAGGATGCAGGATATGAACTTAAGAAAATCCTTTCTGACGGAGCTTAAGCTGGAGCTCGGCGCGAGAGTTCCGCAGCTTGCGCTCTGTCTTCTTGCCTTTTCCCTCTACCATGTGCTCGCCCTCTTTCTCGCCCTAAATTCGGCCGGAGGGAGAGATTTCACGGTGCTCGGGCAGACGGATCTGATCGCGGAGCGGCTTTTGCGGAGCAGCGTTTTCTTCGGCCTCCGGAGTCCCGCTGTCTTCCTGAGCGGATTTTTCGCGGTCTTTCTCAGTATGCAGGGCTTCTCCTATCTGAACAGCAGGAAGAAGCTGGATTTCTATGAGGCGCTCCCGATTTCCCGCCGGAGGAGATTCTTCGGGATTCTGCTCTCCGGACTTTTGATCTATCTCCTGAGCTATTTCGGAACAAAGCTGATCGGCTTTTTGATCGCGCTGGCCTTTCACGCTCTGAACCGGGCTGTCGTGATCGAGGCCCTGCAGCAGTCTATCCGGGAGCTCGTGCTCTTTCTGGCGCTCTCCGGGGTCGCTCTCCTCGCGAGGATGCTCTCCGGCAATACCTTGATCTCCGTCTTTCTCCTTTTCTTCTTCCTGGTCTATGAATTCTTTGTCCGGGCGCTGCAGCTCGGCTTCCGCTTTGCCTTCTACAGGACCATGGTGACAGAGGGATACCCCATCTGGCTTCAGACTCCGAGGAGCTCTCCCTTTTTCTACTACAGCAGTGCGGCGGCGGGATTTCCCTATCTGTCCTCCGAGACGGTTCCGGCGTCTGAGATGCTCCGTTTTCTTCAGAAGTCTTTGCTCCCGGATCTCTTCGGAGTCCTCCTCTTTCTCTTCTATTTGATGTTATCCTATCTCGCCTATCGAAGGAGAAGGGCGGAGGACGCGGGAAAGGCACTGGTCTTCCCGCCGATTTACCTTCTTTTGAAGTTTCTCATCGCAGTGCCGCTCGCTCTCTCCGCGGGCGGGCTTGCCTATGCGATCCGGGGAGGAGGACTGGAGTTTCCGATGGAGCTCTTCATGCTCTTTCTGATCAGCCTTCTCTCCTGCTGCATCCTGGAAATCGTTTATCATCTTCGTTTTCGCTCGCTTTTTTCCAGGCCCTGGGATATTTTTCTCGTCTTCCTCCTCTCCGGACTCTGCTTCTTCTGGTATCGCTTTGACCTCGGGGGCTTCGACCGCTATGTTCCGAAAAAGGAGACGGTAGAGAGCGCCTCCCTCTATCTGAGCGACAATTTCGGGAGCAGGGTGGATGAATACGGAGATACGGACTATGGAAACGACAGCTTTAAAAGGATGAAGCTAAGGGATATCGATGCCGTCCGGGAGCTAGCGCGGCAGGGACAGAAATATACGCGTTCTGTGGAAACGGACATCGATGACCGCTACTCCGCAGAGAGCGCGGTGGACTCCTATGATTTCATTGTCAATTATCAGCTCAAAAACGGGAGGACGGCGAGCCGGCGCTTCCGCCTTCCGGAAACGGTCGACCCGGAGCTGATGGATCGGGTCATCGGCTCCCCCGAATATAAGGAAGTTCTCTTTGATTTAAATTGCTATCCCTTCCGAAAGGGAAGGGGGGAAGGCACGGAGCTTTGCTATATAAGCCCCTCTGCCGCGAGATCTGTCCCGGTCAATGAGGAGGTTCTCCGGGAGTTCAAGGAGGTCTATCAAAAGGACCTTGCCCTCTATAACTACAGTTTTGCGCACAGTCATTTCCGCGTGGGCAGCGTTCAGATCAACGGCTCCCAGCGGATGGAGGACGCCTACGAGAGCTGGCTCTCCCATGGCTACACTACCGAGGGCTCCTTTGAAAAATTTCAGAAGGTGCACGACTATATTTCAAACTATTCCGTGCAGTATCCGATCTATAGGGAATACACAAATACGATCGCCTTTTTAAAGGAAAAGGCGATCTGGTCGGAGATGATCCCGGAGGAAAGCAGAGTGGAAGGGATTGAGCTGAACTACAGGATAGTTTATCAAGATCAATACTTTCTGGAGAGGGTGCTGAAGCTCCTGGAAAAGGCGGTTCCGGAGGACAGCATAAGAGGAGATTTCCATACCGTGAATCAGCTGGATGATATGACCATCGGTCTGCGGCTTAAGGAATTGGAGAGCGATCCCGATCGCGGTTCCAGCGGCGGCAGCGCGCGGTATCTCTTTTTAAAGGACCAGACTCCGGAGGAAATCCGGAATCTGGAGGAATGGATTCCCATGCCCTATGAGGAGGACGGGAAGGAATCGGAGACTCCCACCTCTTAAGGGAAAGGGGAGCTCAGCTTTGAGCGCGGAAGCGAAGCTCCCCGTCCTCCCGCATCTCGTCGATGATCGCGAGACTGGTCACTCGATATCCCTTTTCCCGGAGCTCTTGGCCGCCGGACTGGAAGCCCTTTTCGATCGCGATTCCAATGCCGGCGACTTCGGCTCCCGCCTGAGAGCAAATATCGAGAAGTCCCCGCATCGCTTTTCCGACGGCGAGAAAATCATCGACCAAAAGCACTCGGTCTCCCTCGTGCAGAAACTTTTTTGAGAGAGTGACGGTATAGTCTTTCCCGTAGGTATAGGAGCTCACGGTGCTCATGTAGAGCTCCCCGTCCAGATTTTTGCTCTTCGCCTTCTTGGCGAAGAGCGCGGGGACATGGAACTGGAGGGCGGTGAGACAGGCAATCGCGATGCCGGAGGCCTCTATGGTGAGGATTTTCGTGATCCCATCATCCCGATAGCTCCTGTAAAATTCCTTTCCGATCTCCGACAGAAGCTCCACATCCAGCTGATGATTCAAAAAGCTGTCGACCTTCAGGATCTCACCCGGGCGCACCTGCCCGTCCCTTCGAATGCGTTCTTCCAGTAATTTCATACCCACGTCCCTTCCTGAAATTTTATCCTGAAAAAAGATCTGACCGCAGAAAAAGATTCTGCCTATCCCCGCGGTTTTTCTTATGCTGTACATGATAACAAGGAATGAAGGGGCTGTCAAAACAGATTTTCGGGGATTCCTTCTTCTCATCCGGGCCTTCCTGTAGTAAACTAATATTCGTCTCTAAAGCCGCCTGTTTTGCCGCTTGCTTCGGCCCTGTATCCGGCAGCGTATAAATGATTTTAAGGGATCAGAGCGCTGTATGCCGGGCGAGGGCGGCTTATGATTTGCCGGAGGCAGGAGAGGGGCGCAGAGCCTATATTTATTGCAGTCCCTTCCTGCGGGGCAGGAAGATTAGGAGTTGAGTATGGAAATCCCCGAGCTTTTTGAAACGGTTCTCTCTGACTATGCAAAGAGAGAGGATGTGACGCCTGAGACGGCGCTTTCGAATCTGATGGATTTCATCCAGCTGAAGGATGAATCCTTTGCCAATGTCACGGTGGCGGTCGAGTCTCCGGCTCTCTATCTGAGCGATGAGGATGAGATAGCGGATGGTGAGCTGCTTCAGTATTATATGGATCTTTTCGGGGAGGACGGGCCCGGCGCGAGGGTGAACGGCTATTACCGGAGGGAGAAGGCGGACATCCTGATCCTGGAGATCGAATACGATGATCTCATGCCGCTTTGGGATATTCTCTCCCTCTTTCGGATTAAAATCCCCTCCATGGATCTGGACGAAGGGATCGATGAGGAGGGAAATGAGGTTCAGGTGCTCCGGCTCTCCTATCTCCGGGACAATTACGGGGGGATGATGGAGCTTTCGGACAGACTTTTCGATGAGCTGGATGATCCGAAGCGGGAGGAGGACGGATATGAAAAGGCCGGCTACTATGAGCCGGCCTATGAGGATCTGGAGGAGGACTGAGCCAAAGCGCAGAGCGCGCAAGCTCCTGTATCGACGGATAAGCGGGGGAGAGTGCCTCTGCCGCCGTCTTGACTTTTTACTCCTTGTCTTTCCGGAAGCAGCGCCCGCCGCTTTTTCGTTCAGCTGCTGTAAATCCTTTGTGCATCTTAGGGGCAGCCGCTGCGAGAGCTTCCCGCCTCGGACGGGAAGATACCGGAAAGTATGTCCGCACCGCCCGATCCGCTGGTCCTCTCAGCTGCCGTAGCGTTACCTAAGGGGAGCTATGCGGAGGATCCGTGAAGGAGAGGGAGCTGTATGCTTTTTTCTTTTGAAAGCAGCTCCCGGACCGCGCTTCGGATTTCCGAAACCTGATAGAGAGAGCCGAAGCAAAGGAGCGTCGGCTCTTCTTCTTTTTCCTCCTCGAGGCGGGAGAGTGCCAGGGAGAGACCGAAGCGGATATCTTTTCCGATTTCCACGGGACCGTCGAAATATTTTCGGATCTCCGCGGCGAGCCTCTCCGCGGGAAGCGCTCTCTCATATTCCCCCTCCGGGATGACCGCCGTATAGCGGCGGGCGATGGGGGCGGTGAGGAGGAGCATCTCCCGGTAGTCCTTGTCCCGCATGACGCCCATCAGAAAATCGATCTTTCGCCCGGGGAGAAGGGAGCGGAGGCTTTCCGTCATGGCGGCCGCTCCGTCCGGATTGTGTGCTCCGTCCAAAAGGATGAGGGGGGATCGGGACAGGAGCTCAAAGCGGCCCGGCCAGCGGACCTTAGAGAGTCCGCTTTGGACAGCGTCCTCCGGAATCGTGACGCCCTCCTCCTTCAGGATGTCTACGGCGTCCAGGACGGCGGAGGCATTTCGGAGCTGATAATCGCCGAGGAGGGAAAGCCTTAGCCCCGTTCTCCTTCGATAGGAGAAGCACTGGAAGGCCCCCTCCTCCGAGAGGCCGAGACTTTCTCTTCTGAGGAGAGAGGGCTCTGTGAGTGTAAGCTCTGCGCCCTGCTCCTCCGCGATTTTTGAGATAAGGGATGTGACCTCCTCGCTCTGGCGAAGGAGGACCGCCCTTCCTCCTCTTTTCAGGATTCCGGCTTTTTCCCACGCGATTTCCGCGATACTGTTTCCGAGGAGCTCTGTGTGATCCAGCCCGATGGAGAGAATCAGAGCGCAGAGGGGGGGCGGGATGACATTGGTCGCGTCATAGCGGCCGCCGAGCCCGACCTCCAGGACGACATAGTCGCAGGCCTCCTCACAGAAGTAGAGGAAGGCGAGGAGGGTGAGAAGCTCAAAGGCCCCCGCCTCCTCCCCGCTTTTCTTCAGTGCGGCGAGGAGCTTCTCCGAGAGCTCCGAAAGACGGGCATCGCTGATCTTCTCTCCATCTATGGACCAGCGCTCATTGACCGTCAGGAGGTGAGGGGAGATATAGAGGCCGCAGCGGTATCCGCTCTCTGTCAGGATGCTTTGCAGCATCGCGGCGCTGGAGCCCTTTCCGTTCGTCCCCGCGACATGCAGGGCTCTGAGCTTCTCCTCGGGATGCCCGAGCAGGGAGAGGATATGCCGCATTACCCGGAAATCGGGCCGCTTCGGGGCGTTCCGGTCTCCCTGCAAAAGCCCCGTGATTTCCTCCCAGTTCATGTTGTGAGCTGGCGCTTCAGGAAGTGGAGATGCTTCACCCCGCCAAGGCTCATGATGATGAAGAAGTGGAAGGGGACGAGTATCGCGACCTGCCAGATTCTGGTGAGAAGAACTCCCCGGTAGGGACTCCCGTAGAGGATAGAGATCCAGAGCGTATTCACGAAAAGAGTGATGAGGATCCGATTGATGAAGATTGCGGCGAGGGCACGGAGAAGGAGAGGCCCCTTCTTGCAGTCATGCAAAAAGAAGCCGAGACTCGCGCCGCAGAGCGCGCTGCTCAGCGTAAAGCCCGGGAAATAGGTTCCGCTTGGCTGCAGCATGAAGCCGAGGAGATCGGAAGCCGTCGCGAGAGCCACAGTGGGAAGCGTCCCGTAGAGGAGAGCACATACCGCGGAGGGAATGATGGCGAAGCCGATTCGGACATTCCATGCGTTAAAGGCGAAAAAGCGGCTCAGTATAATGTGAAGAGCCGTGAGTAGGGATAGAATGGTGAGCATCTGAATCGATTTTCGCCTGTCCTGAAACATAAAAAAACCTCCTTCACTTAAGTGGAAATCCCGCCGCAAAGAAGGCATCTGACATAGAGACCAACGCAGCGGGATGCGGGATCCGAACCGCGCTGAGACTTTCAGCTTCGTTCCTCGTCAACTCCCCGTTCGAGGACACTTACCGCTCGGATCTCTACTCTGCGTTTTACCAGTTCATAATAGCGCAGAAGCAGGACTTTGTAAAGAGAATATCCAAAGGGAAATGCGGAGGGAGCTGGCGGGCATAATTTCGGAAACATGCCTTGCAATGCCGAAAAAAGCGCGCTATGCTTCTCGGAAGGAGAGAACGCGGGATGAAATATGTCAGGGAAATTCTTTGGATTATTGCTTTTACTCTTTTGGGAGAGGTATTGAACCGGCTTTTGAAGCTGCCGGTTCCCGCCGGGGTATACGGCCTTTTTTTGATGCTTCTCGCCCTTCTTTCCGGGATCATCCGCCTGGAGGACGTGGAGGGCGCGGGGAATTTTCTTTTGGATACGATGACGATCATGTTTTTGCCGGCGGCGGTGGGGATCATGACGGTTACGGAGCTTTTGCGCCCGGTGCTCCTTCCCTATCTCATCATCATTGTGCTTTCCACAGTGCTTGTGATGTCAGTGACCGGCCTTATCGCGGAGAAAATCCTGCATTATACGGAGAATCGAAGGGACAGGCAGCTGGAGGATGCGGAGATCTCCCTTGATCCGAGCGAAACCTTCGGGATCGGCCGCCGTGCCCTGAGTCCGCACGGGGAGATGGACGGCGCGAACGGCTACCGGGATATCATCAGTAAGAAAAAGCAGAGGGCAGCGGAGAGCCCTAGGGCAGAAAAAGCCGGGAAAGAGGAGAAGGAGGAGGGGATGAGAGAAGAGAAGATCGAGGATGAGGAAGGGGCGAAGGAAGAGAAGATCGAAGAGAAGATCGAGGGGGGGAGAGAATGAGAGAGGTCCTTTCGGGTTCGGAGCATTTCGGGCTGCTTCTGAGCATTTTTTTCTTTCTTGCGGCGGTACAGCTCAAGGCGCGCTTCCGTCTTTCCATCCTGAATCCTCTCCTGATTTCGACGATATGCATTATTCTAACGCTCCTCGCGCTCCATATCCCCTATGAGGAGTACAAGAAGAGCGCGGACCTTCTCTCCTATTTGCTCACTCCGGCGACGGTCTGTCTCGCGATTCCGATGTACCGACAGCTCTCCCTCTTAAGGAGAAATATCGCCGCGATCATGATCAGCATCGTGTGCGGAAGCCTCTCCTCTGTGCTGAGCGTCCTCTTTCTCGGGAAGCTTTTTCGGCTTCCGGCGGAGCATATCCTCACTCTCATGCCGAAATCCATCACGACAGCGATCGGCATGGGCGTCTCAAAGGAGGCCGGGGGCTTCGTTACGCTCACGGTCGCGGCGATCATCCTGACCGGCATCCTGGGGAACATGCTCGCAGAGCAGATCTTTCGGATCTTTTCCATAAGGCATCCCATCGCGAAGGGGCTGGCGCTCGGGACCTCCGCCCATGCCGTCGGCACCGCGAAGGCCCTGGAGCTCGGGGAGATCGAGGGTGCCATGAGCTCCCTGGCCATCGTCACGGCCGGAGTCACTACGGTGATTCTCGTTCCCCTGGTCACGGCGATCGCCTTCTGAGGGAAACGAAAACTTTTTATAAATTTGAAAGAAGATGCTTCCGATTTTTTGTGCTATGATTCAGGCAGCAAGGAGGACTTAAGTCAAGATGAAAAGAAAGAGAAAACTCTGGCTGCTTTCGCTTCTGATCGGAAGCCTGGCCCTGATTCCCGCGGGGGGCTGTGCCTACGCGGATGGTCTGGAGGCGGAGACCGGTCCCGGCATCGACCTTTGGCAAAAGCACAGGATGAATCTGCACGCGGCGGATGAGAACGACTTTTCCGACCTCTTTACCGGTGTGAAGAACGGGGAGGACGTGCCGCTTCCGCAGGGCTATACCTTCAGCGAGGTCGGAACCTACAGCTACGATGATCTCTCCGCGGATCTGAACAAGCTGAAGACAGATTATCCCGAGATGGCGCTCGACTCCCTCGGGAAGACGGCGGACGGCAGAGAGCTTTACCATGTCGTGGTGGGAAATCCGAACGCAAAGCACAAGATTTTGGTTCACGCCGGGATCCACGCGAGGGAATATATCGTTTCCCAGGTCGCCATGCGGGAGATCGGAAGTCTTCTGAAGATGCAGAGAGAGGACTCGAAATACGGGGGAAAGAGCATGAAGAGCATGCTCCAAAACTGTGCCGTTCATTTCGTCCCGATGGCGGATCCGGATGGAATCGCCATCGTCCAGGGCGGACTGGGCTGTATCGGCTCCGAGGCTCTGAGGACTTCGATCCAGCAGATGATGGAGAAGGATAAGGTGACGGACCGGGAGAAGTACTATAAGACCTGGAAGAGCAATGCCCGCGGTGTAAATCTCAATAAAAATTTCGACGCGAACTGGCAGGACACGAACGATCGGAAGGGCTATCCGTCCAAGGACGAGTACAAGGGAGAGGCCGCGGAATCCGAGATCGAGTCAAAGGCACTCGCGGATCTGACGAGGAAGGAGCACTTCGATCAGACGATCAGCTATCACACGCAGGGAAAGGTGATCTACTGGTACTTCGGAGAGGGAAGCTATGTGAAGTCCGCCCGCAGACTCGCGGAGGTTGTGAAGAGAAATTCCGACTATGCAGTCAGTGATTACTATGTGCCGAACGAGGCGGGGGGCTTCAAGGACTGGGCGGAGCAGAAGCTGAATATCCCCTCTGTCACGATAGAGTGCGGGATTGGAACCAGCCCGGTCCCGGAGGAACAGATCAAAGAGATCTGGGACGGGCAGAAGGGCATCCTCCCCGACCTTTTATACAGCTACAGCTAGAAAACGGATTCGCTGAGGCAGTGCTCCCGCTGCAGGCTGTGCCGCCTGCCGCTGTCTTTGGATCTCACAGTTTGAACGCCCATCCTTCGGCATTCAGCGACTCAAAAGAAGAGATCGCGGTATAAGACGGACTGTTTCGGAAGCAGCGGATCGGCAGAAGGGGCGGAGGAGACTTTCTCGGCTTATCTCGCCTTTAAGAGGGCGCTTTCTGAGAGGAAAGCGCCCTTTATCGCGCTTCGAATGTGGATTTCCGCCCGGAATGCTTGCGCTATCCGGCGTTTCGTTTTATGATAGACAAAATTTCCACATGTCCTGGCCGCCCTGCTGCGGCGGAAGAGATCATGAATCGGGAGGAGCGAAAGTGGCGGATACAGAAGAGAAAAGGCCCGCGGAGAGCGCGGCGGAATCCAGGAATTTTATCGAGCAGGAGATCGACAGGGATCTGAGGGAGGGAAGATACCATGAGGTGAAGACCCGCTTCCCCCCGGAGCCAAACGGCTACCTCCATATCGGACACGCAAAGTCCATTCTTTTGAACTACGGGATCGCGGAAAAATACGGGGGGAGCTTCAATCTCCGCTTTGACGACACCAATCCGACAAAGGAAAAGACGGAGTTTGTGGATTCCATCCGCCGGGATGTCGAGTGGCTGGGGGCGGATTTCGGAGACCGCCTCTTCTTTGCCTCCGACTATTTTGACATTATGTATGAGAAGGCGCTCCTTCTGATCCGAAAGGGAAAGGCCTTTGTCGATGAGCTCAGCGCGGAGGAGATCCGGGAGTACCGCGGGGATCTCCACCATCCCGGCCGCGAGAGCCCCTTCCGGGACCGCCCGGCGGAGGAGAGCCTCCGCCTCTTTGAGGCGATGCGGGACGGAAGCTTCCGGGACGGGGAGCGCACGCTCCGCGCAAGGATCGATATGGCGAGCTCCAATATCAATATGAGGGATCCGGTTCTCTACCGGGTGGCGCATAAAAGCCATCACAATACCGGGGACAAATGGTGCATCTATCCGATGTACGACTTCGCACATCCGATCGAGGATGCCGTGGAGGGGATCACGCATTCGCTCTGCACCCTGGAAT
>ERZ772772.18-NODE-18-length-102992-cov-4.558759_pt1 | contig 102992 bp, 82 predicted proteins | sample MGYA00511484_ERZ772772 | MGnify/ENA primary metagenome ERZ772772 (study PRJEB29015, sample SAMEA2737913) | human oral metagenome | biome: human oral; feature: human-associated habitat; material: dental | place: China | collected 2088 ... | reverse complement strand
AAAAACTATTATAATTAGTATTATAAAAAATTATTACAAAAATCAAAAAGCATAATAATGTGAAAATTTTTGAATCATGCTTATAGCAAATCTATGCATATATAAGCATGATTTCTTATGAGAAAATTAAATTTTGTTGAATATATGCCTCTAAAAGGCAAAATATGGTAGAATGTATAATAATAAATCAGATTGACGGGGGTTTTATGTCAAGATACAAAAAGAGAAAAAATATGTATGAGAAACCGGCTGTATCATTTAAAAGATGGGTGGCCGGCATGTGGCTTATTGCAGTTATAGTTTTTGTGCCTCTTGTATTCCATAATTACTATTATGATATACTGCCTTTTAAATATCATTTTTTAATTGGAGCACACTGTCTTACATTTTTTTTATTTACGGCATATACTTTTTTAAGTGATAATAATAAAAAACATGAATTTGACGACTTGCCGAGCCTTGTAAGTTATATAATAAAAAGTATTAAGAATCTGAATTTTACCAATGTTGTCAATTTTGTTAAGTCTGCAAATTTTGCTGAAAAAGCGATGCTTGTCTTTATAGCTGTGTATACTATATCAACACTGACTTCAGATAGGTATGTACTCCAGTCATTTATGGGCAATGAAGGCAGATATAACGGACTGCTTTTGATGAGTATGTATGTGATAATGTATTTTATGCTTAAAAAGCATATAAAATTCAGCAGACATATAATAACGGCATTTTTAAGTGCAGGGCTTTTTATATGCATTTTCGGCATAACCGATTATTTTAATATGGATATACTAAGGTTTAAAGTTGATATAGAACCTATAGACAGAAATAACTTTACATCAACCATAGGTAATATAAATACCTATACCACATATGTAGGTCAGTTTATAGCGGTTTCAGGAACTTTGTTTATGCTAAGCCCGGCAGATTTTGAAAGGACTGAAGGGAAAGTGAGTATAGGCAGACTGCTGTTTTACTATATATGTATGGCGGTAGGATTTATGGCGCTTGCTATGGGAAAATCGGATAACGGTTATCTCACACTTGCAGCCTTTTTCGGTATTCTGCCTTTTGTTGCATGGAGAAATAGAAGAGGGTTCAGGCGTTATATTATAACTCTTGCAACATATTTTTCGGTTATAAAAATAATAGGGGTTCTGAATAAAAGTTATGCAGATACTGTTATAGGCATTGACGGAATTTATCAATATATAGCGGAATTTAAATATATGAATTTTGTCGTGCTGTTTTTATGTGCAGCCGCTTTAGTTATATGTGCGATTGATTATAAAACCGCAGCGTATGATAAGAAGCTGCCTGTTATTTTAAGACAGATTTGGCTGGCATTTTTAGTAATTGTAACAGGCTGCGTGATATACCTTTTTTATAAAGCAAATACAGATCCTGATGCTGTAAATAAATTCGGTTCGGTTAAAAACTATCTTATATTTAATGACAACTGGGGTACAAACAGGGGATATATATGGAGAGTGGCTATTGAAGAATATCTGAAGCTGCCGCCTGTACAGAAGATATTCGGCACAGGACCTGAAACTTTCGGTATTTATATGAAAGCACTCAGATATGAAGATATGGTAGTTAGAACAAGGCAGTATTTTGATAATGCACATAATGAGTATATACAGTTTTTATTTACAATAGGACCGTTTGGAGTTTTATCTTATATAATCATGACTTTAGGAACTGCATACTTATGTATAAAGGCTTGGGCTAAAGGTCTTGTGAAGGAGGAACAGGGCGTACATCTTGTAGCGGCGGCATTTCTTATAATATGCTATGCGGCACAGGCGACAGTAAATTTATATGTACCTATAACCTCATGTATAGTGTGGGGGTTTATGACAATGTCGGCAGGTATGCTTAAGGATGTTAAATTTAAAACTGCACAAAGCAGTGATACTAAGGATGTAAAAAGTTCTCAAATATATGAGACTAAGTCTGATAAGGATGTTAAAGCACAAAGTCAGGGCAATGGAAAAAAGTCTGATGACCAAACTGCCGGGTTTGAGAGCGGTGAAATAAAGTCTGAAAAAGGTTCTGAGAGTAGTGAACCCGGGTCTGATAAAAACTCTGAAAGCGGCGAGGGCAATCCTGGAAAAGGTTCTGAAAGCGGCAAGGTAAAGCCCGGGAAAAAGTCCGGAAATACAAAGGCAAGGCACAGAAAGAAAGCCTGAAAACATCGGATTTTACTGCCGACATGCTTAAAAGATATCTTATATGGAGAAAGAGATGAATAAACGAGAACGCTATAAAAGAGTTGTAAAATTCAGCTCTGCCGCTGTAATATTATTTATAGAGATATTTATGTATGGGGTAATATGGACAAGGCATTTCAACAAAATAATACGGTTTCCGTACTGGCGGCGTGGAAACTGGCTTATATTAGTTATGTATGCGGTTTGGCTTATTTTTTTTCTGAGAACCTATGGAGGTCTGAGGATCGGTTATTTAAAGAGAGGGAACCTTATTTATTCAAATATACTGTCAATAGTTTTTGTAAATGTTATAGCCTATTTTCAGCTTGCCCTTATTGATAAGAAATTTCATAATCCTTCAATGTTTCTTATGCTTACCGGAGCGGATATACTTGCTATAATTATCTGGGTTTTCGTGTTTCAGTGGATCTATTCGATACTTTTTCCTCCAAGGAGTCTGTTGGTAATATATGGTGAAAAACCTGTATTTCATATACTTGAAAAGATCAATTCAAGAGATGACAAATATGTAATAGGCGGAGCGGTAAATATAGACAAGGGAATAGACAGGATTATGAAGATCGTGCCTGATTATGAGGGAGTTATAATAGGTGATATTCCTTCTCATGAAAGAAATCTTATACTTAAGCGTTGCTTTGCGGACGGTGTAAGAACATACATGGCACCTAAGATAAGCGATATACTTATAAGAAGCTCTGAGGAGCTTAATCTGTTTGATACCACACTTATACTTTCAAGAAATATGGGACCTCAGATAGATCAGGAGATTGTAAAAAGAGCGCTTGACATTTTAATAGGAAGTATTATGTGTATATGTACACTGCCGCTATTTATACTTATTTCGGCATGCATAAAACTGGAAGACGGCGGAAGTACATTTTACAGACAGAAAAGGCTTACAAAGGGCGGCAGGATTTTTGACATACTTAAATTCAGAACCATGCGTGAAGATGCGGAAAAAGACGGGATTGCAAGGCTTTCAGACAAGGGTGATGAAAGAATTACAAAAGTCGGCAGGATACTAAGGGCTACAAGGCTTGATGAGCTTCCTCAGCTTATAAATATATTACATGGAGAGATGAGTCTTGTGGGACCCAGACCTGAAAGACCTGAGATTGCGGCAGAGTATGAAAAAGAAATGCCGGAATTTGCTTACAGGCTTAAAATGAAAGCGGGGCTTACAGGTTATGCACAGATATACGGTAAGTATAACACCACGCCCTATGATAAACTGAAACTTGATTTAACCTATATAAGAAATTACAGTATATTTCTTGATTTAAAGCTTATAATTATGACACCAAAGGTACTTTTTTTAAAGGAATCCACCGAGGGTATAGAATCAGGTGCTATTACGGCAGCACATGCAGACAGTGCGGCACTTAAGGAAGAGGTTTACGGCAAGATGCAGGACCTTGAAACAAGATTTAATATAAAATAAATTTAAGTATATGGAGGCAGGCATGAAATATGATTTTCTGATAGCCGGTGCAGGGCTTTTCGGTGCAGTATTTGCAAATGAGGCGACAAAGGCGGGCAAAAGATGTCTGGTTGTTGAAAAGAGGTCTCATATAGGCGGAAATATATATACAAAGAATATTGAGGGCATAAATGTGCATCAGTACGGTGCACATATATTTCATACTTCTGATAAAAAAGTATGGGATTATATAAACCGGTTTGCGCAGTTTAATCACTATATAAACTCTCCTGTGGCGATATATAAGGATGAGCTGTACAATCTTCCCTTTAACATGAATACATTCAGCAAACTGTGGAATATAAAAACACCTAAAGAAGCCTATGATATAATATCCGCTCAGATAAAAGGGCTTGATATAAAAACACCTGCAAATCTTGAGGAACAGGCACTTTCGCTTGTGGGAACCGATGTGTATGAAAAGCTTATAAAGGGATATACAAAAAAACAGTGGGGCAGGGATTGCAGGGAACTTCCGGCTTTTATAATAAAAAGACTGCCGCTTAGATTTACCTATGACAACAACTACTTTAATGACCCGTATCAGGGTATACCTGTTGGAGGTTATACAGCTATTATAGAAAAGCTGCTTGAAAAAACCGAAGTTAAGTTAAATACTGCATATAGGGAATTTATGGGACTGCATTCCGATGAAGTTGATAAGGTGATTTATACAGGTATGATAGATGAATTTTTTGATTTTAAGCTGGGTATGCTTGAATATAGGAGCCTGAGATTTGAAAATGAGATTCTTGATACTGATAATTTTCAGGGCTGCGCAGTTGTAAATTATACCGATGAAAATGTGCCTTATACAAGGATAATAGAGCATAAGCACTTTGAATATGCAAATACTTTGCGTACTGTAATATCAAGAGAATACCCGTGTGAATGGAAAGAGGGGATAGAGCCTTATTATCCGGTAAATGATGATAAAAATAATGCCTTGTACCATGAGTATGAAAAGCTTTCAAAAGCACAGGATAAGGTTTATTTTGGAGGCAGGTTGGCACAGTACAGATATTATGATATGGATAAGGTTGTGGCAGCGGCACTTGAGCTTGCAGAAAGTATTTTAAAAAATTAAGGTATTAATTTGTATCAGAATATTATATAAAAAATATATAAAAGAATTAATGAAAGGGTTAGTTATTTATAAATGAAAGGAATAATACTTGCAGGAGGCAGCGGTACAAGACTGTATCCGCTTACAAAGGTTACTTCAAAGCAGCTGCTGCCGGTTTATGATAAACCTATGATTTATTATCCTATGTCTGTTCTTATGAGTGCAGGTATAAGGGAAATACTTATAATATCAACCCCTGAGGATACTCCCAGATTTAAGGAACTCTTTGGAGACGGAAAACAGTTCGGGCTTGAGCTGTCATACGAAGTTCAGCCGCATCCGGACGGTCTGGCACAGGCATTTATAATAGGAAGTGAGTTTATAGGCAGCGACAGAGTTGCCATGATACTTGGAGATAATATATTTCATGGAAATGGCTTAAAGGAAAAGCTGCTTGATGCCGCTTCAAAGGAAAAAGGAGCTACCGTATTCGGATATTATGTATCCGATCCTGAAAGGTTCGGCATAGTGGAGTTTGATAAGAACGGCAGAGCCGTATCTATTGAAGAAAAGCCCAAAAAACCTAAAAGCAACTACTGTGTTACAGGCTTGTATTTTTATGACAATGATGTTGTAAAATATGCAAAAGCACTTAAGCCGTCAAAACGTGGAGAACTTGAGATCACGGATCTTAACAGGATTTATCTTGAAAAAGGCATGCTTGATGTAAAGCTGCTTTCACAGGGCTTTACGTGGCTTGATACAGGTACACATGCTTCACTTGTCGAAGCGACCAATTTTGTGTATACTATTGAGACACACCAGCACAGAAAAATTGCCTGTCTTGAGGAGATAGCATATTTAAACGGCTGGATAGACAGAGCTCAGGTGGAGCAGGCATATAAGGAGTATATTAAAAACCAGTATGGTGAATATCTGAAAGCACTGCTTGAGGGTAAGTATATAGACGGAAGCAGTCTTTAAAATAATATACCCGTTTAGATCTTTACATATATTTTTATGTCATATATAAATAATAAAATAAAAAGGACAAAATCATTTATGAATATAGTTGTTACAGGCGGTGCCGGATTTATAGGAGGAAATTTTGTACAGTATATGGTAAATAAATATCCTCAGGATATGATAATAAACCTTGATCTTTTAACCTATGCCGGGAATCTTGAAACCCTGAAATCGGTTGAAAATTGCACCAACTATAAATTTATAAAAGGTGATATAGCCGACAGGAAATTTATATTTGAGCTTTTTGATGAGTTAAAGCCCGATATTATAGTAAACTTTGCGGCTGAAAGCCATGTTGACAGATCAATAGAAGATCCTGAGATTTTTGTAAGAACCAATGTTGTAGGTACAACTACTCTGCTTGATGCATGCAGAACCTATGGTATAAAGCGTTACCATCAGGTGTCTACAGATGAAGTATATGGTGATCTTCCCCTTAACAGGCCTGATCTGTTTTTTACAGAAGAAACTCCTCTTAATGCTTCAAGCCCTTACTCGGCGGCAAAGGCGGCAGCCGATATGTTTGTACTTGCTTATCACAGAACCTATAAGCTGCCGGTTACTGTATCAAGATGTTCAAACAACTACGGACCGTATCATTTTCCTGAGAAGCTTATACCTTTGATTATAAGCAGAGCACTGAACGATGAGGAACTGCCTGTATACGGTAAGGGGGAAAATGTAAGGGATTGGCTCTATGTTGAAGATCATTGTCATGCGATAGACCTTATATTAAAAAAAGGTAGAGAGGGTGAGGTTTATAATATAGGCGGGCATAATGAAAGAACAAATCTTGATGTTGTAAAGACCGTGCTTAAGGTTTTAAATAAGCCTGAAGAACTTATAAGATTTGTAGCCGACCGTCCGGGACATGATATGAGATATGCCATAGATCCGACTAAAATGGAAAAGCAGCTGGGTTGGAAACCGAAATATGATTTTGATACAGGTATAGTAAAAACCGTTGAATGGTATCTTAATAATGAAGCATGGTGGAAAAATATAATAAACGGTGAGTATATCGGGTATTTTGATAAAATGTATAAAGGCAGAGTAGTATAATGATAAACAGGTGCTGCTGTATATTTTATTTATTTCAGCCGGTATGATTTAAAATGCAATTATATATTTTATGTTTTGCCGGTACACTGTTTAAATTTATTTAAATGGAGGGATAGTATGAAAACATGTCTGACAGTTATGGCTGCAGGTATTGGAAGTCGTTTTGGGAAAGGTATAAAACAGCTTGAACCTGTAGGACCTGGCGGTGAGATCATAATGGATTATTCAATCTATGATGCTATAAAAGCAGGATTTGATAGGGTTGTTTTTATAATCAGAAAAGATCTTTATGAGGATTTTAGAAATATAATAGGAAAGCGTATAGAAAAAAAGATTGAAGTGGAATACGCTTTTCAGGAGCTTGATATGCTGCCGCAAAAATATAAGGGTGTATGGGAGGACAGAAGTAAGCCTTGGGGCACCGGTCATGCAGTGCTCTGTGCTTCTAATTATATACAGGAACCTTTTATGGTAATAAATGCCGATGATTATTACGGCAGAGAATCATTTTTTAAGATGCACGATTATATTACTGCCAATATGGATTTAAAAGAAAAAAAAGATGGAAAACCCGGTGATAATCCGGGATTTATAAGGATATGTATGGCAGGTTTTGAGCTTGTAAATACATTAAGCGAAAATGGCGGTGTTACACGTGGTATATGCAGTATAAAGGACGGATTTATGTATGAGGTTGATGAAAGCTTTGATGTCAGACTCTGCGATGGCGTTATAAAGGCGAAGGACAGGCTGGGAGTTGAGAAAGAGGTCGATATAAACAGCTATGTTTCTATGAATATGTGGGGATTTACACCTGAGATTTTTGAAATTTTAAATGAAAATTTTAATCTGTTTCTTGAAAATCTTTCTAAGACCGATATTAAATCTGAATATCTCCTGCCTGATGTGGTAAGCAGGCTTGTGCATGAAAATAAAGCTAAGGTGGCTGTTGTAAGAACCTCCGATAAGTGGTTCGGGGTTACTTATAAAGAAGATATAGAATATGTTGTAAAATCGATAAAATCACTTATAAAACAGGGTTTATATGAATGACGGCAAAGTTTCGGTGCTGATGTCGGTATATGACGGTGAAACCGTATCCAACTTAAATACTGCACTTAAGAGTATAAAAAAACAAAGTTATATACCTGATGAGGTGATTATAGTTAAAGACGGGGCACTAAAAAAGGAGCTTGATGATGCCGTTTCGGATTTTGCCGCTTCTTTTGAAAATGTTAATATCGTCCCGTTAAAAAAAAACCGGGGGCTTGGTATCGCACTTGCCGCAGGGCTTCGTGCCTGTTCACATGAATTTGTCGCAAGGATGGACAGTGATGATATATCACTTTTTGAAAGGTTTAAAATACAGAGAGAGTTTCTGCTTAAACATAAAGATATATCTGCACTGGGAAGTGATATTTCGGAATTTATTGATGAAGGTCATATTCTCAGGACTAAGAGGATGCCTGCAACATATGAACAGCTGTACAGATATGGCAGGTTCAGAAATCCGCTTAATCATATGAGTGTTATGTTTAGAAGAGCTGATATTTTAAAAGTCGGCGGATATATACATTTTCCGGGACTTGAAGATTATCATCTGTGGTGCAGGCTGCTTGCAGGCGGTTTTAAAATTGCAAACACTAAAACGGTACTTATATACGCAAGGCTTGGAAACAGTCTGGATTTTTCAAAAAGGCGTGGAGGGATTAAGTATTTTATGCAGTATTTAAGGCTTAGATTTTTCCAGCTAAGTATAGGTTACACTAATTTGTTTGAATTTATAGGGGGGAGCTTTTTAAGCTCGGTGATATGCCTCATACCCGCAACCTTTAGGAACGTGGTTTATAAGGTTTTAAGGAAATGATAATTTAAAAGGTTATAAAAAGCTCCTGACCTTAAAAAGCTTCTGAGTTTAAATGACTTCCAGATTAAATTTAAATAACTCCTAAACCGGATATTTTCGGAATAGGAGTTATTTTTTACTTTATTAGGATTAAGTCCTCAGGACTGTTTTGTTTAAAAATGTAGAGGTTTATAACCTGGGTGAAAAGCTTTTTAATATTACGGCTGTCCGGGTGATTTAGTATCTACATTTGCATTTGTACAACCGTCAGGGCAATTTTCGTCATCAGTAACCGTATCCTTGTTTTTAGACTTTTTGCTCCCTTTTTTATTTTTAGATTTATGTGCAGCCTTTGTTTGGGCAGGACTTGTCTCGGTAGCAGCCTCAAAAGCGGCTGAACTTTCTATGCGCTGTTCATAAACCATATCAACTGACTTTGATTTGTCAATATTTTTTGAGGATATCTTAGTACCCTCAGGACTTTGTGAGCTACCTATCGGAGGTCCCATAACTCCGTTTTCATCAATTACAAAGATTGAACCTTCATGGACTATATTTGTATTTTTCAGCATATGGCCGTCAGTATCAAGGTAGTATCGATTGTCGTTTACCACTATATAACCTGTCTGCATAGCTCCGGAAGAATTGAGATAGTACCACTGTGAGTCGTGTAAAACCCATCCTGTCTGCATAACTCCGGACGCATCGAAATAATAATATATATTATTATCTTTTACCCATCCTGTCTGCATAGAACCGTTGTCGGAGGAAAGCAGGTACCATAGCTTATCCTTATTAAGCCAACCTGTTTGAAGTACACCGTCCTTATCAAAGAAATACCATTTATCGCCAACCTTAAACCACGAAGTAACGGTTTTACCGGTGGAAGGATCGTAGTAAAACTTTTTGCCGTCTACAACCGACCAGCCTGTAATCGCATTGCCGTTTTTATCAATATAGATTTTCTGACCCTTGTCATCAGTTATAAGAGTATCCTTTTGCAGAACATAGTCTCTGTAATAATAGGTTTTGCCTGCGATTGTTCTGGTAGTGTCCTTTGGTATTACTGAAGAAAAATCCTTATACTGGAAATCTATATCTACATTGCCTTTTATTCCATTTACACTGCCTGTTTCAGTTGCCTGCCACATAACGGGTTTTGAATATGCATGTCTTTTATTATACCTTGCAACCCATATATCTATACCTGCAAGTGCATCTAAATCCAGTTTATTTGCTATCCAGTAATCATTGGCATATATTATAGGATAATAGCCTGCAGCCCTGATTTTGTTTGTAAATGTAAGTATGATAGCGGTAATCTGTGCTTTAGGAAGCTTTCCAAGAGTTGCTTCATCCTCTGCATCAAATGCTACAGGGTAGGATATAGGATAGTCCTTTATAAGATTAAGTACAAGATCTGCCTCGGCTTCAGCCTGTTTTGTATTTGTGGCATAGGAATATATATACGCACCGAGTGCTATTCCCTCTTTATGGGCTGAAGAAGCGTTATAGTCAAATGTGGGATCAGGTCTGCCCTGGCTTCTTGTTCCAAGCATTACAAATTTAACATCATCTGCCGCTACTGCTTTCCAGTCAATTTTTCCCTGCCAGTGTGATACATCTATACCTCTTGCAACAACACCGTTTAAAGTCGACCCGTCGATAAGCTTGTAAACCCCGGGACTTTGCATACCCCACTGTTTTGCGGATACATCAGTGTGTGGATATAAAGCCCATGTAAATGTAAAAGCTGCTGTAAGGGCTGAAAATACAGCCGATTTAAGTCCGAAATATCTTTTTTTGTTTACGGATCCGGCGTTTCTGTCAGTATATTCTGCCCATGATTTAGAGTTTCCGCCGGAGTATTTTGCTCCGATAGAAACTCCTGTTTTATCTGATTTAGTATATAACGGTAGCTTTTTCATAATATAAAATATCGATCTCCTGAAATAATAATTAAAGAAAGTAATAAACAGACTTTATCATAATGATGTAATTTAATCAAGTCTTGATTAAAAAAATGTTAATATTATTTTAATATTCAATTACATTTATAAAAATTGTACTGTTTTGATATTTTATTGAGGACCACCTGTTTGCCCTGCCTGAAGACCGTTTCCTGTACTTGAAGAGGATGAACTTTTTGATGATGAGTCAGGGCTTTGGTTTGAACCGGAATTTTGGTCTGAACCGGGGTTTTGTGCAGAGCCTGATGATGACGATGACGGAGCGTTCGGGTCGTTGCTCTGGCTGCTGCTCTTTGCAGATGTACCATAGTTGTTATTTGATTCTCCGGGTGCCGATGAGGCATTATATACCTGTGCATTGCCTACATTTACAGTATCTGCGATTCCTTTTGCATCAAATGTGTAGATATATCCGTCTATATTTAGGGATTGACCCACGACCATCTTGCCGTCCGTATTCAGGTAATAGTATTTATTGTTCGCTTTTACCCAGCCTTTTTGCATATGACCGCTTGCATTAAAGAAATACCAGTATCCGTCTATCTGCTTCCAGTTATATGTCATCTTTCCGAGATGTTTTTCATCTTTGGGTTCCATATAATATTTATTTGTACCGTCATTTAGCCAGCCTGTCCTTAAAACACCCTTTGCATCAAGGTAGTAATATGAATTTGAAATCTGCTGCCAGCCTGAAAGCATCTTTCCGTCAGAAGCAAGGTAATACCAGTTATCCCCCAGTTTAAGCCAGCCGAAAGCACATCTTCCGTCAGCTTTAAAGTAATACCAGTGCTTATCAATCTGCCTCCATCCGGTAGCCATCTCGCCGCCTCCACGCATATAATAATAATTGTTTTCTATACGCAGCCAGCTTCCCTGTACCAGGGTTCCGTTATCAAGACTGTAGTACCATTTGTTATTTTCTTTAAGCCAGCCCACATTCATTAGACCGTTTGATTTAAAAAAGTACCATTTATTGTTAATTTTTTTCCAGCCGGTACTCATAAGACCTGATGCAAGATCCATATAGTAGTAGCCGTCTGTGGTTTTTATCCAGCCTTTGTGTTTACTGCCGTCATTGTCTATGTATATCCAGCTGTTGCCTGAGGTCTGCCAGCCGTTTGCCGCATAGGATACATTATCCGCCGCAAAGATCAGCATGCCTGCGGCAGCTATCCCTGCCATAAACAGTTTAGTTTTTAATTTCATGAAGTGTACCCTCCTGGTTTGTTTATATTTATGCCGGAGTTGCCGGCAAAGTATTTTTTATTAAGGAATACTATTATATCATTCTATAAGATGTAATAAAAGTACAGAGATTATAAAAAATTATTACGAAATTAATACGAAACTGCACCGTCATATATGAATTTACGGGATATTTATTATTCTACAAATAAATTCTGTTTAAGTATTGCATAATAATCTTTTGCATATCTATACATTTTAAGAGAGTATTCTCCGAAAAAATCTCCCTGCTTTGTTTTATAGACTGTCCAGATACTCCATAAAAAGCCTCCGAGTGCCATATATGAATAAAGTATATATATTTCCTCTGATACCGGTTTTCTGCCCAGGTACATTTCAAGAAGCCTGTCGCTTTGTTTTTGGCTGTAATATGAATATATACAGCACATGGCTATATCGATCAGGGGATCAGCCATACCTGCATATTCCCAGTCTATAAGTTTAGGAAGTGCGGTTTCAGGTACAAATATAAAATTATCGGCTATGGCATCTACATGTGCCAATACGGATGTACGATTAAGTGTATTAAGTTTTGCGGTTATTTTAAGCATATTAGCTTTTACTTCCATGTAATCCTCAAATATCATGTCTCCTGTGCCAAAGCAGAGCTTTTCATAATATTCTATTTTATCCGAAATATTAAATGAATGATTTACCTTTACTCCCGATTGATGTAATTTTCTTAAAACCTCCATACATTTTTCCATATCGGCATTATCTGAGCCATCCGCATTTTTTGAGTTCTCGTAATATTTTGAAATTTTATATCCGTTTTTGCTGTCTATGTAAATTACATCATCTGAGATATTAAGCGGTTTTACAGCCTGATATGAGTCATACTCCTCACTTCTGTTTATAAGCGCTTCAGTTCCCGCTCCCGGTATACGGCATATATAATGTATGCCTTCTATTGAAAACAGAAATGAATTATTGGTCATGCCTGCTTTAAGACATCTTATTTCTTTAATATTGTTTTCAGATACATTAAAAACCTCAGATATAACGGAAAGTGCCTTGTTATCGCTGTTTGTCCGATATGAGACATCAAAATGTCTGAGCTCCTCAAGGTTTTCAAATTCATAAGTCTGTCCGTCCGGCTGTTTATTTGCAAAAAAAGGCGGCAGTCTGCGGCTGAACGCCTTAGGATAATTTATCATATCATATACCACCTGTTCCCAGTAAAAATCATTGGTTTCAGCTTTTTTATAGTAGCGTTCAAGCTCAGGTATAAATATTTCTGAAAATTCTCGGCTCAGATAGGCAGGACCGTACATAAAATAGGAAGAATTTCCCCCTATGCTTACATGTTCTATATAACCTTTTTTATCTATTCCAAGACACCATTCTCCTGTTTCAAGGTCAGTATAAGAGCATGCATACCAGGCTCCGGGCTCATAAGCGTGGTACATATTTTCTTTAAGCCAGTTATCTGAAGCCAGCAGATAGGTGTTTTTGCCATAAAAAAGCTCTCTGGCATGCCATACTGTGGCAAGTGTATTTTTTGTTGTATACTCGGGATTAAAAAGCAGCTTTACATTATACTTATCCTGCAGGTAGTCAAATTTTTCTTTTAAATAGCCTACTACTATGGTGATGTCATATATGCCGGCTTCATGCAGCTGTTTTATCTGTCTTTCAATCATAGGTTCACCAAAGACTTTAAGAAGTCCTTTTGGGGTGTCATAGGTAAGCGGAACAAATCTGGAGCCGAAACCTGCCGCAGCGATTACAGCACAGTCAACCTTAAATTCCTTAAGAAATTCAAGACCACTTTCAGTGATTTTACAGGTGTTTTCGCATCTGATAAGATAATTCTTATTAACGGCTGCCAAAACTTCTTTATTTATGCTGCCGAGTGAGAGTGAAAGTTTTGCAGCGAGTCCTCTTTGTGTAATACAGGGATTTTCAAGATATTCCCTGCATATATATGCCGTTCTGTTCATAAAAGTCCCCTTATAGCATTTTATTAAACAATATTTACCCTGTATTCTATTTTATTTATGAAGATAATGCAAGAGTTTTATAGTTTAACCGGTGTAAGTATATAACTGCAGATATAAAAGATTAAACATTTATGGTATTGAACATAAATCACAAGACTTGAAATAAAAAGGAAGAAATCCACATGAATTTTTCCGGTGAGGTAATGTAAAAGCGGCTGTATACGGTTTTAAATACATTCGGAATATGTGTAGATTCAATCGTAATATTTTCGTAAGGAATTTTATATAGAAAATATATAGTATTTTTTAAAATATTGGGATATACTATGCACGTAGTTGAGAGCTGTACTACATAGAATCTTCATACCTTTATTAAAATATGAAGTATAAAAAATGATTGAAAAAAATATCATTAAGTAGTATTATAGCCTCCGACGCAATTAGAATTTCAGTTTTAAAAAACTCAAATGAAAGAAAAAGGAGACGCATTGATTATGAGGAAACAGACAAAAATTGCAGCTGTATTTTCAGCAGCGGCACTTCTTGCTGTAGGTGCAGCCATGACTTCTTTCGCAGCTACAGGCTGGCAGGAAGAAAACGGTTCATGGGTGTATTATAATAAATATGGCGAGAAAGTTACACAGCAGTGGGCTAAATCAGGAGACAAGTGGTTCTACCTTGATGACAACGGAAATATGCTTACAGACGCTATCGTAGACGATAACGGAAGCCTTTTCTACGTTGACGCAAACGGAGTTATGGTAGCAAATCGTTGGGTTGAGGTAGATAACTCAAATGATGACAGCGAGGATGCACCGCCGACAGTATGGTATTACTTCCAGAACAACGGTAAGGCTTATAAGGCAAACTCAGAGTCATCAAAGACATCATTTAAGACAATCAACGGCAAGAAATATGCTTTTGATGCTGACGGTAGGATGCTTTTCGGATGGGTAAACGAGTCATCTGAGAGAGTAACTGATGATGAGGGCTGGAAAGAGGCTGATTACTATCTTGGACAGCCTGATGACGGTGCTCAGCAGCACAATGCATGGGGACTTATCCATGTAGTTGATAATGAGGAAGATGAGCCTGATCAGGATTACTGGTTCTACTTCGGTTCAAACGGAAAGAAGTATAAGAGAGGCGAAAACACAACAGGCATCTATGAGAAGACTATAAACGGAAAGAAATATTCTTTCAATGAGAGCGGAAAGATGCTCAGTGAGTGGGTAACCTCAGAAACAGGTTTAGTTGCTACAAAGGCTACTGCAGGTCAGACCGGTAAGTTTAAAAACTTCAGAAGCAAGGAAGACGGAGCTAGATATACAAAGGCATGGTTCAGAGTTACACCTAGCAAATACCTCAATGAAGAAGATTCAGATGACGGTGATGGTGTAGTTCACTGGTATTATGCAGACGGTAAGGGCGGTCTTTATCACAATGCTATCAAGAGCATAAACGGAAAGAAGTATGCATTTAATGAGCAGGGCGAGATGATTGGCGGTCTTGTATACCTTACATTTAACGGTAATGATATAGCAAGTGTTGAAGAGCTTGATGATACAACTAAAGTAGATAGGTATACCAAGATAGGTGCTGTCAGAGGAACCGGAAAAGATGGTGTTTACTACTTCGGTGAAGAAGATAAAGACGGTTCTCTTAAGTCAGGTAATGTAAATGTTACAGTTGACGGAGAAGCTTATCAGTTTAAGTTCATTTCTTCAGGCGGAAATAAAGGTAAGGGCTTAGACGGTAAGAAAGATAAGGGCTATTTCATAAACGGTCGCAAGATTAAAGCTGACAGTGATGATAAGTATAAGGCTTATGTAATAGGTGCCGGCGATAGAGTGGAAGAAGAACTTAATTCTACTTACTTAGTTGATGAGTCTGTTAAGGTGTATAAGAATGGCGAGCTTAAGACAACCGGCTCAAAAGATCACCTTGCTCCAGCATATCAGAATATGAATATTGTGGTTGTTACAACCTCAGGTGCTCTTGCAAGCGGAACCAAGAAAGACGGTAATGATATAAATCTTGTTATCAAGGGTCAGAAGCTTGTAGGTGCTTATAGAAACGAATAGTCTACAGTTTTACCGGTTAATAAAGATATTTTAATCTCGAGATGAAATGCTAATTGCGGCAGGGGGGCTTTTATGCCCCCCTGTTTATGTTGTGTATTTATTTTCTGATGTATTTCCGGCAGCTGAGAGTCCCTGCTCCGGCAGTGGTAAGGCAGTGGTAATTATACAGCTAGAACTAAGGGTTTACAACGTAAGGTAAAATCTAAGAAACGATGTAAAATCTGAGAAAATGGAACTATATGATATTGAACTATATTACAGGGTAAAAAATATTTTGGGGGTTGTTTATGGATAAAGATAAGCCGGGACCGACGTGTCAAAAAGTGTCAAAGGAAACAGGGCTCAGTCGTGTACCTGAAACAAAGCCTCTTGGGCAAATAAAGCGTACTAAGAGGGAACTTGCTTATGAGGGAACTGTAATTAAGGTGTATAAAGATTATATGGAGACGGGTTCACATAAGGCGGTATGGGATTATATACACCATGACGGTGCAGCCGCTGTTGTTCCTGTAACTGATAAAGGCAGGATAATTATGGTCAGACAGTATAGAAATGCACTTGACAGATATACACTTGAACTTCCTGCAGGAAAGCTTGACAGTCCACATGAGGAAAAAAGATTTTGTGCTTTTAGAGAGCTTGAGGAAGAAACCGGTATGAAAGTGGATTCACCTGAGGATCTTGAATTTCTTATAAAGGTAAATACTACTGTTGCTTTTTGTGATGAAGAAATAGATATTTTTATAGCAAAAAATTTAAAAAAAAGCCGGCAAAAGCTTGATGAGGATGAGTTTATAAATATTGAAGAATGGGAGCTTTCCGATTTACTCAGTCTTATATATAAGGGGAAAATATCCGACGGTAAGACAGTGGCAGGAATATGTGCCTATGCACTGCATTTAAATAAAATATGATCTTGCCGGATTTTAATTATATTAAATGATATTATGGCATTTAGATATTTTGCAGCTATATTTCTAATAAAATAAATTTTATATTGGCAAAATTTCAGCATGCGAACCATATAATTGTAAAAAATTTATAATTCTATGACAAAAGCTTTATAATTCCATATTGCAAGCAGCATATTTTTTAGGTATAATATCCTGGTCGACATAAATTTCAGAATTTAAATTTTCAGGGAGGACCAAGGAATGGAAAGTCTTATTTATTTAGTTCCGGCAGCAGCGGTGGCAGCACTTTTATTTGCATTATACCTTGCATCAAAAGTCGGAAAAGAAGATGTAGGAACTGAGAGGATGAAGGAAATATCCTCTGCTATAGCTGAAGGGGCTAGAGCCTTTTTAAGTGCCGAATACAGAATTCTTGCAGTATTTGGTGTGGTTTTATTTGTTTTGATAGGTATAGGTATAGGCAACTGGTTTACGGCAATAAGCTTTGTACTGGGGGCACTTTTTTCAACAGCTGCAGGCTATTGCGGTATGACGGTAGCAACTAAGGCTAATGTAAGGACTGCAAATGCGGCAAAAAGCGGAGGTATAAACAAAGCGCTTTCAATCGCTTTTTCAGGCGGTGCGGTTATGGGAATGTGTGTTGCAGGTCTTGGAACACTTGGTGTAAGCTTAGTATATATAGCAACAAAAAATGTAGACATACTGTTCGGTTTCGGACTTGGTGCTTCATCCATAGCGCTTTTTGCGAGAGTCGGAGGCGGTATATATACAAAGGCTGCCGATGTAGGTGCGGATCTTGTAGGTAAAGTTGAAAGCGGAATCCCTGAAGATGATCCCAGAAACCCGGCTGTTATAGCTGATAATGTAGGCGACAATGTAGGTGATGTCGCAGGTATGGGTGCCGATCTTTTTGAATCCTATGTAGGTTCTTTAGTTTCCGCTCTGACACTTGGTCTTGCAGCTGCAGAAACTATGAAGGTTGCTGAAGGCTTTAAATCTGAATTTGCAGTGGTTATATATCCGCTTTTAATAGCAGCCACAGGTCTTATAGCTTCAATAATTGGAACATTTTTTGTAAAGACAGATGAAAAATCAAATCCTCAGAAAGCTCTTACAAAAGGAAGCTATGTAGCATCAGCCATAGTAATAATAGGCGCACTTGTTTTCAGCGGCTTTATATTTGGGCATATGAAGGCTGCAATTGCAGTGCTGGCAGGTCTTGTAGTAGGTGTAATTATAGGAAATGTAACTGAATTTTATACATCTGCCGATTATAACCCTGTTAAAAAGATAGCTGATCAGTCCGAAACAGGTTCGGCTACAACAATTATAAGCGGACTTGCGGTGGGTATGAGATCGACTGCAATCCCTATACTCCTTATATGTTTAGGAATCTTTGTTGCTTTTCATGCTTTCGGTCTTTACGGTATAGCGCTTGCAGCGGTAGGAATGCTTTCAACTACAGGTATCACCGTAGCAGTTGATGCGTATGGTCCTATTGCAGACAATGCCGGAGGTATAGCCGAGATGGCGGAGCTTGATGATTCTGTGAGAGATATAACTGATAAACTTGACTCTGTTGGAAATACTACAGCTGCTATGGGAAAAGGATTTGCTATAGGTTCGGCAGCACTGACAGCACTTGCATTGTTTGTGTCATACTCACAGTCGGTAAAACTCGAAACTATAGATATATTAAGTACAAATGTGGTTATAGGTATGTTTATAGGAGGTATGCTTACTTTCCTGTTTACAGCCTTTACTATGGAATCAGTTTCAAAAGCTGCCTATAAGATGATAGAGGAAGTAAGACGTCAGTTCCGTGAAAATCCCGGCATTATGAAAGGTGAAGCAAAACCCGATTATACTTCATGTGTAGGTATATCTACAACTGCAGCGCTTCACGAGATGCTTGTACCGGGTATTATGGCAGTTGCGGCACCGATAATCGTAGGTGTTATTATAGGAGCGGATGCTCTTGGAGGCTTGCTGGCAGGTGCTCTCCTGACAGGTGTTCTTATGGCTATATTTATGTCAAATGCCGGAGGTGCATGGGACAATGCAAAAAAATATATAGAAACAGGACATCATGGCGGAAAAGGAAGCGATGCACATAAGGCGGCAGTAGTGGGAGATACCGTAGGAGATCCTTTTAAGGATACATCAGGACCTTCCATAAATATACTTATAAAACTTATGACAATAGTTTCATTAGTGTTTGCACCGCTGTTCAGTAAGTTTGGCGGAAAGCTTCTTGAATTATTTATGAAGTAACTTTTAGAATAATAAATTGAGCAGAATAAGATAACATACTGTATATGATTATATAGTATGTTATTTTATTTGGAGATTTATAATATGTCTTATTTATATTCAATTACTTGACAATTAATAAATTTAATGACATAATAGTACTCACGTTAGAGGAACCTAACATATGGCTGTAGAGCATACAATTATCTGTATTCGGTAAATAGTATGCAGGTCGTTGTATAAAATTTATTATATATAGCTTATTGCGGTATCCGACTGACCGGGGCTTTTATATGGTACAAGAGTATCAGGTATTATAAGAGTCTTAAAATCAAGAAAGGGAGTATATAAATATATTATGAAAAAAAGAATATTGTGCGGTATCGTGCCGGCAGTTTTAGCAGCAGGTCTTATAACGGCATGCTCGTCCGGTACTTCAAATACTGTATCTTCAGAAAATTCATCGGCTTCGAAATCAGGAAGCGGATCAAAGGAAGCGGATAAAAGTTCTGACACCTCATCAGCTTCGCAGGAATATGTATATGCAAAGATAGCTGTACCTTATGCCGATTTCTACTACGGGGAGCTTAATGATATAGAACCTGAAAAGAATCCGGAAAAGCTTGAACCGCAGCTTGATAAAGAGGATGCAGTTGAAAAAGCGGGCTTTAGAAAAGAAGGCTTTTATGATACGGTAAGCTCTCCTACCAAAGGAAAAGTTGAATACTTTAAGGGGGTAGATACCAAAGTAGAAGGAGATAAGTCTGAGTATTACGGTCCTAAGGAAGTAAATATAGCGATTTCAAAAAATCTGTATGAGGAAGCTCAAAAAGCTGTACAGGATAAAAAGGAATCAAAAAATAAGCTTTTAGAATTTGTGTCCGAAATTAAAGAAGTAAATGAAAAAGCACCTGTAGAATATAAGGTTATAAATTCTGACGGAACTTTAAGTAAAACAATAGGAAAGACTGAGAAAAATGCTTCTGCTAAAGCAGAGATTACAACTACCTCATCTTATGGAAATTATGAGCTTTCCATAAAAGATGTTGAAATAGATCCTGAAATTATGCAGGGTGCCATTATCGAAACATCGGACGGTGAGAGATACGGTCTTAAGCATCTTGATAATTTATGGACACATGCTGATGAGATAGCATTTGCAGCAAAGGAGTTTAAAGACAATCATGATGCTCTTAAAGGATATGAACGTTTTAAGGATATACCCGGAAAGACCATTACAAAGATAACCTATATGCTTGCCGATACTGATGATATTGAGATAGAGACTTCACTTTTCTGTAAGGAGCTTACACCTGATAGCTATAAACTTAGCGGTGATGAAAAAGTAAGTTATAGTAAAGAGGGTACCTCTATAAATTATAAACTTGAGACCGGCGATCAGAAGTATGCTTTTGAAAGAGCTGTTTACAGAAAGAAGGATGTTTCTGCCGAGATTGATTCTAAAAAAGAGGGAACTCTGGTACTTCCGAAGGAATGTACTCCCGGTAAGTATCAGCTTATATTCTCAAATGATAAATATGCCGATCTTTCATATACCTGCCTTTTGGAGTCGGGCTTAAAGGCTGATGATTTCAGTTTCAGCGATAATAAACTCTCTCTTAAGGAAAATTCTCAGGGAATTGATATTTCAACCTATATCAAGTCTATAAATTATGCAAAGGTTGGAGATGTTGAGTATAAGGGCGGCAAAGGAAGAAAATTTGGTGAAACCGTCTTTAATGAGGATGGAAGCATCAAACTTGATGCGGAGTACAAGTCGGATTCAGGTGCAGAGAAGGTATTTGCATCTGCTCAAAAGTATAAGGTAACACTTAAAGCTGACGGTTATCCTGATGTTGAGTTTGAAGCAGAGGCTAAATAAAAGCCTTATAAATTGAATATAATATAATTTAATTATACCGGTCGGGCTGCATATACTTTTCAGTTATGTGCAGCCCGAATTGATATTATAAATAAAGCAAGAAAATGAAAGGATTTCAGTATTTGATTTTATGAAGCTTATTTTATGCCTGATTTGTTTGACATGGTTTTTTACAGTATTTAATAAACAGATTAAAAAACATGCATCAATATTTTATATTATTACCGTGCTTATCTCGGCACTTACTATATTTGTGCCTCACGACATGCTGCCGGCACCTGTAGTCATGTTTATAAATAAAATACTTGTAAGAGGAGTGTTTCAGGGAGCGATTTTTATAATTGTAATGTATGTAGCCGTACTTCCGTCGAAATCGCAGCTCCGGATAAAATTAAGCAAAGTAAGGGGTGAGATGGCAATAATAGCCGCTTTGTTTACTTTAATACATAATATATCTTACGGAAAAAGGTATTTTATGCTTTTATTTACGGATATATCGGCTTTAAAGCCCTATGAAGCGGCTGCGGCAGTGCTCTCAATATGTATGATAATACTTCTTGTACCCCTTACAGTTACTTCGTTTTATACAGTAAGAAAAAAGATGTCGGGAAAGAACTGGAAAAAGCTCCAGAGACTTTCCTATATATTTTATGCACTTTTATATTTACATATAGTTCTTATATTTTCAAGAGGGCTTTTTACAAAAAAACTTACATATCTTGTTGACATATATATTTATACCTTGATTTTCGGTATATATGCAGCTTTGAGAGTAATAAAATATATTAAAAAGAAAGCAAATGCCAGGGTATTAAAGGGAGAAGCCGATATTAAAAACTTTAATGCACCTGCGTATATAAAAAATAAGACTGTTCTCAGTACGGCAGTATTTTCAGCTTTAATGCTTGGGGTATGTATATACTCAACTTATATATACGGCAGTGCCGGTATTAATAGTGATGTACGTACAAAAAACGAAAAAACTGCCGAAGATTCGGATGCAGGCAAGGCTAAGGCTCAAAATAAAGTAAGTGAAAATACCGGCAGTGATCAAAAGGATATGCCGGATCAGGAAGATATACAAAGCACAGCTAAAGGTTTTAAGGATGGTGAATATGAGGGAAGTGCCATAGGCTACAATGGGAAACTTATTGTAAGTGTGGTTGTTGAGGGGGGAGCGATAAAGGATATAAAGATAGTCAAACATGTTGATGATGAAGAATATTTTTATGATGCAAGAGACAAGGTTATACAGTCAATTCTTGAAAAACAGAGTACGGATGTTGATTCGGTAAGCGGTGCGACAACAAGTGCAGATGCCATAATAAAAGCGGTAAAGAGAGCACTGGGTGAAATTAAATAATAATTCATATAAAAAAGCCGATATGGTTATGTTATATCAATATAAAAGATTATTGCAATCAGGGTGCTCATCCGGAGATATCTCATTAGCCGCTGGAATAACATAAGAATGTGCTTTGCCAATTGAGAACTTCCATGCTGTTAAGCGTAAACAATATTATGATGCTTTGGATAAGGCGGCATAGCCAAATATCTTGGTGCTAAATGTGCCAATCATTATTGACAATATCACTATTTACATTCATCCTTTATAGGGGCATAATAAAAGAAGGAATAAATTCTATAATAATACCCTTTTGCATTTACTTAGGAGGAATAAAAATAAAGTGAAAATATTTATTATTGAGGACGATAAAGTCCTCCGTACAGAACTTATAAAGCTGCTGGGCTCATATGGATATGAGTGTGATTACAGTGAAAACTGGCAAAACATTACGCAATGTGTTTTAAAGGCGGCACCTGATTTAATACTTCTTGATATCAACCTGCCACAGTTTGACGGTTTTTTTATTTGCCGTGAGATTAGAAAGCAGTCGGAAGTTCCAATCATTGTAGTAACCAGTCGTAACACCGATATGGATGAACTGATGAGCATGAATCTTGGGGCGGACGATTTTGTTACCAAGCCTTATAATACTCAAATACTGCTTGCACGTATCGCTTCTATTTTAAAGCGCAGCACCGCCACTACCGTTTCCGACTCTATTGAGTACAAAGGTGTGAATTTTTTACAGGCTAAAGGCGTGGTGTCTTATTGTAACAGTAGTGTAGAACTTACTAAGAATGAAATAAAGATTTTGTCTGTTCTTTATAAAAATGCCGGCAGAATTGTTTCCCGTGATGAGCTTATGGATGAATTGTGGAAATCTGACGAATTTGTAGACGACAATACTTTGACTGTTAATGTGAACCGTCTGCGCAAAAAACTTGAAGATATTGGTGTAAAAGATTTCATTTCTACCAAGCGAGGTATGGGGTATCTGATATGAAACTTTCTACATTTTTAAAAGACAAATGGATTTTTTTATTATCACAAACGACAATAATACTATTTCTTGCATTGCTTTTGAATGCAATTAATATTGATGCTGCTGCAAACATCTTTATATGTCTGTGCATTATTGCTATTACCACCGGCTGCCTTGCTCTGGAATACATTAAAAAAAACAGTTTTTATACACAGCTGTATAATAATCTGGATAGTTTAGAAAAAAAGTTTTATATTTCCTCCGTCATAACTGAACCCGGATTTGCTGAAGGTGCAATTCTAACAGATGTTATAAGACAAGCGAGTAAATCTATGAGCGATGAGTTGTCAATATATCGCCATATGAATAATGAATATAGAGAATATGTTGAAACATGGATTCATGAAATAAAACTCCCCATATCCTGTATTAATCTGATTTGTGAAAATAATAAGGGAGAGATGGCTTTCTCCGTAAAAGATGAACTTTCAAGAATTGAGGGATATGTGGAACAGGCACTTTACTATGCACGAAGTACCAATGTTGAGAAAGATTATATTATTCGGGAAATTAATCTTGATACTATGGTAAAAGGAGTTCTCAAAAAATACTCAAAGCAGCTTATCGGTGTGAAGGCGGAACCATCTTTTGAGAACCTTTCGCATACGGTGTATGGCGATCCGAAATGGCTTGAATTCGTTCTTGGTCAGCTTATTACTAACAGCATAAAATACAAAAAAAATACTCTCAAGCTTAAATTTTCTGCAGTGGAGGAGAAAGACAGTATCCTGTTTTTTCTTGAAGATAATGGTATCGGTATTCCTGAAAATGAATTAACACGCATATTTGATAAAGGCTTTACAGGGACAAATGGAAGAAACTATGCAAAGTCAACAGGCATAGGTTTATATTTGTGTAAACAACTCTGTAATAAAATGCATCTCTCAATTTCTGCTTTTTCTAAAAATGGAACCGTGATATCTATTAAGTTTCCAAAAGATTCACGATTACTGCTGGAAAATTGATATCACTTATTATTATATGTTCTTATGATATGTACCCTCTTTACCGGACAAAACGGTAAGGAGGGTATTTTTATCTTACATTTTTGTTCGTTTTATGTAAGAGAAATCAATGGCGGTTGCTATCCCATATTCTTATAATATACCCATAAAACAAAAAGAAAAGGAGTAAAAAATGAACATTATACATTTTGAAAATAAAAAACTTAATATACTGGCAGCTCTTGTACTTCCTATTTATGTGATGGGAGTTTTATACTTTACTATGCTTTGGCACTCACATGGTTTTTTAGGATACTATAAGTTACATGTAAATCTGATTCCGCTTTTTTGGCTGTGGGAACCGATTTTTACAGGTAAAAATTTTTACCTTGACCAGGTTGCCCTGAACCTCATCATGTTTGCTCCTATTGGTATCTTGATTCCAATGTTATTACGTTCCTGTAAATTAAAAACAATTTTTATTATTGCAATAATCTCATCACTTACGATTGAGTTTATTCAGCCGTTCTTTGGTAGATGCACTGATATTGATGACCTGATTTTAAATACTTTAGGTGCCGTAATTGGATTTATAATGTTGAAACTCTTTACTGTCATCAGCTCCGATAAGAGGCATGATGTACGGTATATAGCATTTCCGGTCTTAAAACAGCGGCAAAAAGTGCGTACATCAGCAGCAGGCGGCAAGTATGCAGTGTAAAGCTTTATATAGGTATAATAAATGAAATTTTGGAGGTAATTATGAAAAAAACTACTGATATTATTCTATTCTTTTTTATTTTTATTACTACGCCCGGATATTTGCAATTGCCTCAATTATCAGTACAATAATTATAAAAAAGAAATGGAGAAAAATATGAAAACGATATTAAAGGTCGAACATCTTGAAAAATACTATGGTGGAAAAGGAAATATTACTCGTGCCATTGATGATATAAGCTTTGAAGTGGAAGAAGGGGAGTATATCGGTATTATGGGTGCATCAGGCAGTGGAAAAACCACTCTTTTAAATTGTATATCCACAATTGACAGTGCTACAGCCGGACGTATCTATCTTGATGGAAGTGATATAACAACTATTAAACCCTCGCAACTTTCTAAGTTCCGCCGTGAAAAGCTTGGTTTTATATTTCAGGATTTCAACTTACTTGATACCCTTACAGCATCGGAAAATATTGCTCTTGCACTTACCATATTGCATACTCCGGCAAATAAAATCGATTCCGAAATTCAAAATATGGCAAAACTTTTAAATATAACCGATGTACTTTCCAAGTATCCTTATCAGATGTCGGGAGGACAGAAACAACGTGTAGCCTCCGCCCGTGCCATTGTTACCAATCCTTCTATGGTTTTGGCAGACGAACCTACCGGTAATCTGGACTCAAAGTCAGCACGTATGCTTCTGGAAAGTTTTCGTAAGCTTAATGAGGAGATTAATGCAACAATTATGATGGTAACACATGATGCATTTACAGCAAGCTATTGCAAAAGGATTCTTTTTATAAAAGATGGAAAGATATTTAATGAAATAATCCGTGGTAAAGATAGCCGAAAGGAATTTTTTGACCGCATTATGGAAGTTATCTCTCTTTTAGGAGGAGACTTGAATGCTTAGTAAACTTGCTTTCAAAAATGCTTTAAAAAGTATCAAAGACTATGGGGTATATTTATTTACACTGGTTCTTGGTGTCGGAATATTTTATATGTTTAACTCAATCTATGCACAGAAGGAGATTATAACAGTTACCGAAGCAACCGAGACAGCTATGAGAGCATTACAAAAAATATTGTCCTATCTCTCTGTTTTTGTATCTGTTATTCTGGGTTTACTGATAGTATATGCCAATAACTTTTTTATCAAGAGGAGAAAAAAAGAGTTTGGAATATACATGACACTTGGTATGGACAAAGGCGGTATTTCTATTATTCTTATGTTGGAAACATCAATTATGGCACTGATGGCATTGGTTGTAGGACTGATACTTGGTGTATTCGGTTCTCAAATGATGTCGATTTTTACTGCAAAATTATTTGAGGCAGACTTGTCTTCATACAGGTTTATTTTTTCTTATAATGCTGCAGTTAAGAGCATAATTTATTTCGGAATAATATTTCTTACAGTTATTCTCTTTAATACATTTTCCATTAGTAAGCTTAAGTTGATTGATCTGATTTATGGTGGAAGAAAAAATGAAATGCCGAGAATAAAGAGTATGAAAATTTCTACAGCAGTATTTGTTTTTTCACTACTCTGCCTTGTAGCAGCATATACAATTATTCTTAAAAACGGAATCATCAAAATCAATTTATGGTTCTTACTATCAATTATTTTGGGGATTTTGGGCACTGTTTTGTTTTTTATGTCTTTGTCAGGATTTATTGTCCTGTTTATGCAATACAATAAAGGGTTTTATTACAAAAATATTAATATTTTTGTTTTGCGCCAGTTTTCGAGTAAAATTAATACAAATTTTATCTCCATATCGGTTATCTGCCTGCTGCTGTTTCTTGTTATCAGTATTTTCTCCAGTGGATACAGCATGCAAAGCCTTTTATCCAATGAGATTCGCACATCATTTCCCTATGATTATAGTTTAGTAGATTATAATTATAATGATGATGAAAATACAGGAACAATTTCCGATCGACTGCCGTCTGATATAGCAGACAGTAAGCTGGTGGCAAATAGCTATGAATATAGTATAGGTAAAATGAAAAATGGAAAAGCACTATACGGAGACTATAGCCTTGATTTTCCTAAAACACTGTTCAAATATGAAGAAACTCCTTTGCAGTTTATAAGTATTTCAGACTACAATGCACTAAGACAAATGAAGGGAATGAGCAAAGTTGTATTAACGGAGCAAAATTATCTTATAATATATGATCGTGAAATGGTTCGAGATGTGGCAGAACAATTTTATGATAAAAGTATAGAACTTAACTTTGCCGGAAATACTCTTGTACCATTATCTCCCGCTGAAAATTTTGTCTTGTCAAATATCGAATACGCAAGTATAACTTTTGTAGTTGCAGATTCTTTCCTCGGCAAGATGGATGTAGGAAAAAAAGTATTGAATATAAATTGTGTAAACAAAGAGGCGGCAAGGGAATTTGGTGTTTTACTTGATAATTATAATGTTGAATCAGATCAAGTAAGAGCTTTTATATATTACAGCAGCAGGCAACAGCTATACGACGCTTCTGTTGTTTCAAAAGTGAGTATATCATTTCTAGCCATCTACCTCGGTGCCGTTTTCATGATTACCTGTGCGGCAATACTTGCTATACAGCAGCTCTCTGAAGTAGCTGACAATATTAAGCGATATGATCTTTTGAACAAGCTCGGAGTGGAGCAGGGCATGCTGAACCATGCACTATTTGTACAAATACTCAGTTATTTTTTATTACCACTTTTGCTTGCTGCAGTCCATTCAGTGATCGGTCTTATAGTTGTTAATAAAGTGATTAAGCTTTTTGGAAAAATAGATATTGGTTTCAGTTTATCAGCAACAGCAATCTTTATATTACTAATCTACGGACTGTACTTCCTGTTAACATACATTGGAAGTAAAGGTATTGTGAATAAAAGATAATCAGTATCATCTGTTATACAATTCTGCATTAACAAGGTATTAGATATATTATATAAAACTGAGAAAGAATTTTAAGTGAGATTAAAATATTCCAATATAATTAATAATACCGACTGAACTGTTAGATGATTTTGTATATAATTTTAATTAAAATAAAATTTGACAAGTACAGATATATAATTTAAAATATGTATCGGAATAAATCTGCGGCGTTAAAAAGCCGGTATGCTTAAGTCAGGCAGATATGGTTCATAAAGGGGGGCACCACCTAGGGTACCGTTCTTTGTGGACCTTTTTTATTTTTATCTTTTATAAAAATGTATATTAAAAACAGTTGAAAATATTGACCGGATAGGAGGATTATTATGGAAATTACAGTTAATGGAGAAAAATATGATGTAAGGAGAGGTATAAGCCTTTTTGAATATATCTCTGAAAGCGGATATGATATGGCAAGGACGGCGGTTGAGCTAAATAAAAATATAGTTTCTAAATCAGGATATAAAAATTGTATCCTTAGTGAATATGATATGCTTGAGGTTGTAACCTTTGTAGGAGGTGGATAAAACAAAAAAATATGAAAGACAGTGAAGATAAGGATAAAATTCAAAAAAATAATAGTTTAAATGAAATACCCGCATATAATGAGATCTATGCTTCGCTTTGCAAAAGGCATACTAAGGCTGTGCAGGATAGGATATCATCAGGGAGAGTGGCAGTAGCGGGACTTGGAGGACTCGGTTCAGTTATAGCCACAGCCCTGGCAAGGGCAGGTGTGGGACATCTGCATCTGGTTGATTTTGACAGAGTGGATTTAAGCAATTTAAATCGTCAGCAATATAGATTATGTGATATTGGGAAATATAAAACAGAGGCGCTTTTAGAGATATTAGAGGAGATAAATCCTTACCTTGATATAAAAATTGACAGCATAAAAATAGATAAATGCAATATCAAATATATATTTGAAAATGATAATATAGTATGTGAAGCCTTTGATGATGCAGTGTCAAAAGCATTATTTGTTGACGGATTCTTTACATATTATAAGAGCGGGGTTCTTATATCATCGTCAGGTATGGCAGGGCTTGGAAGCGGAAATGATATAATAACAAGAAAAATAAATGACAGATTTTATATATGCGGAGACGGTAAAAACGGGCTTGAGAGCGGACAGCAGTTATTTGCACCGCATGTAGGAATATGTGCATGTCATCAGGCAAATATGGTGCTTAGGCTTTTAACAGGTATGACCGGTGCGTAGTGTATAAAATACAATGAATAAAGCATAAAAAACAAGGTTGTAGTATATCCGGGTAAAATATAAAAATAAAATGACATAGGTGTCAAAAGATAATAAATTCTATTGCAAGCAAGCTTGCATCGAATTTTTATACTTTTGACACTTGTATCATAAAATATAATTTTAAGAGGAGACTAATATGAATACGAAAGAAGAAGCATGTGCAGGAGTAAAGGACGGCTCTGTGCAAAAAAAGAATGCTGATGATTTTTTAGAACTTGGAGGGAGACGTTTTAATTCAAGATTTATACTTGGCTCAGGAAAGTATTCACTTGATTTGATAGAGGCTGCTGTAAGATGCGGCGGTGCAGAGATTATCACGCTTGCCCTCAGAAGGGCAAATGCAGGAGGAAAAGCGAATATACTTGAGTATATTCCTAAGGATATTACCTTGCTGCCGAATACATCAGGCGCAAGAAATGCAGATGAGGCGGTGCGTATAGCCAGACTTTCAAGGGAAATAGGCTGTGGAGATTTTGTAAAAATAGAGATTATGAGAGATTCAAAATATCTGCTGCCCGATAATGCCGAAACCGTAAAAGCTTCTGCCATACTGGCTGATGAGGGCTTTATAGTGCTTCCGTATATGTATCCTGATCTTAATACCGCAAGAGATCTTGTGGAGGCAGGTGCCGCCGCAATTATGCCGCTGGGTGCTCCTATAGGTTCAAATAAAGGATTATGCACAAAGGAATTTATAAAGATAATAATAGATGAGGTCGATTTGCCTGTGATAGTAGATGCAGGCATAGGCAGACCCTCTCAGGCGTGTGAGGCTATGGAGATGGGGGCTGCGGCAGTTATGGCAAATACTGCCATAGCAACTGCCGGTGATATACTTATTATGGCTGAGGCATTTAAAAAAGGTATAGAAGCCGGAAGAAGTGCCTATCTTGCAGGTATCGGCAGAGTCAGAGAGCATGGCGGTGAAGCTTCATCACCTCTTACCGGTTTTTTGCATGAGTAGATATGCGTATTATTAATTGTATAAATGCAAATAACATTTAAAGGAAAGTATGTATTAATTAAATGAGCTATTATATTAATTAGAGGAATTTATATATTAATTTGAGTAATGTATTATATATTAACCGGAGGAAATTATGGCTAAAAACGATAACGGCAATAATAATGAAAAAGTCAATGTAAGTATATTAAATGATACCATACTTGAGCATCAGAAACAGGCGAGAACCGATCATATGCAATATCTTGACGATATGGAAATCATCAATTCCGATATTCAGGACAGGGTAATAGAGAGAATGAAAGCATATACTCCTGAAAACTTTACAAAATCCGATGTTTTAAAGGCACTAAGCCATGACATATGTACACCGTCTGATTTTGAAGCTCTGCTTTCACCGGCTGCCGGCTTTTTTTTAGAAGATATTGCTAAAAAGGCAAGGAAGGCAAAGGAAAGGTATTTCGGAAATTCAATAAATATATTTACGCCTTTATATCTTGCAAACTATTGTGAAAACTACTGCATATACTGCGGTTTTAACTGTTATAATAAGATAAACAGGGCAAAGCTTAATCCTGATCAGATTAAAAAGGAGATGGAGCATATAGCGGCTTCAGGTCTTGAGGAAGTACTACTTCTTACAGGAGAGAGCAGAAAAGCCTCTGATGTTGAATATATAGGGCAGGCATGCAGGATTGCCCGTCAATATTTTAAGGTAGTGGGACTTGAAGTGTATCCGCTTAATTCAGATGAATATAATTATTTGCACAGATGCGGTGCTGATTATGTAACGGTATTTCAGGAAACATATAATTCTGATAAATATGAGACTTTACATCTTAAAGGGCATAAAAGAGTATTTCCATACCGCTTTAATACACAGGAGAGAGCGGTTATAGGCGGTATGAGAGGCGTAGGTTTTGCGGCACTTTTAGGACTTGATGATTTTAGAAAGGATGCGCTTGCCACAGGCTATCATGCCTATCTTATACAAAAAAAATATCCGCATGCCGAGATAGCACTTTCATGTCCAAGGCTTAGACCTATAATCAACAATGATAAAATAAATCCTATGGACGTACATGAGGCACAGCTTTTGCAGGTTGTATGTGCATACAGAATATTTATGCCATTTGCCAGTATTACTATATCTACAAGAGAATGTGCAAGGGTTCGTGATAATATGATTAAAATTGCCGCAACCAAGATATCGGCAGGTGTTTCAGTCGGAATAGGGGAGCATCTGGGAGATGAAACAAAAAAGGGTGATGAACAGTTTGAGATTTCAGATACCAGAAGTGTTGATGAGGTTTATAATGCTATTATAGAACTTGGACTCTGGCCTGTAATGAGCGACTATATATATGTGTAACTATGAGTGAGATAGTATGTATTACAAACAGGCATCTATATAAAAATAAAGAGGGCTGTATAAGATTGTATGAGGATATTGATTCCGGTGATACGCATAGCATACTTAAAAATACTTTATATAAATCTGAAGAGGATATTTTAACTTACAACCTGCTTTCAAGAGTCAGACTCTGGATCAAATGCAGGGTTGACAAAATTATTCTGCGTGAAAAGGATTTGGAAGTTTCCGGGTATATAGAGCTTGCAGAAAAAGTATTAAAATTATGCAAGGGAACTGATACCGAATGTATACTCCATAATTTCGCAGATGCTGCGGCTGTATTTGACTGCAAAAGGATACATTTTCCCCTTGATATGCTTTACAGACAGCCGCAGAGCCGGCTTGAGGGCTATGAGATGATGGGAGTTTCATTACATTCGGCTGATGAGATTAAAGACTTGGAAGATTATATAAATAAAGTACATATTAAAAAAGAGAATGTTTATATAAATGCCGGGCATATTTTTGAGACGAAGTGTAAGGAGGGTCTAAGTGCAAGGGGAGTTGATTTTTTAAGAGATATATGTGAAAAAAGCCCATGGAAAGTTTATGCCATAGGAGGTATAAATAAGGATAATTGGAAAGTTGCCCTTGATGCGGGGGCATATGGTGTATGTCTTATGTCATCAGCTATGCAGTATGAAGAAAATACTTTTTTAAAATTATGTGATGATATACACAAATATTAAATATAATTTTCTTTTGACAGAGTATTAAACTCCGATATTGATGACCGGCGAAATACTGAGTAGTTAATAACTGTAAAAGTTGCGTACGGCAATGTTCGCAACTTTTTTTTCGTGATAAATATCGTCACAGGGTATAGAATAACACCATAACAAAGATGCAAACAGCAATTTTAAAGCAAATCTTATTGACAGTTATAAACTTAACTGGAAAAGTTTGTCGGAAGCGATTTCCGACGTGCTAATAAAAGCATCTTGTAAAAGGCACATACAGCAATTTAAATAGCTAATGGCTAAGCAAATGCGTAACAACAGTTATGCATTTCGGGTTCGAATCCCGTTTCACAAAAGGTGCCTTGTTTTAAATTATAAATAAATATAAAGAAAAGGAGAAAAATCATGTTAGACCACATCAAACAGGAAGGTAATATGACTTTAACGGAAAATGGTGCAGCTACATATCTGACAAGCGGTTCAGATTGTTTAGATTTATTTGCAACTGTCGGAGCTTTAAGACATGCTTCCGATGAAGAAATAATATCAAGATTTATATGTGCATATACTGAAAATCCCGTATTGGCAATGAAGCTCCTTTTCTTTGCGAGAGATATAAGGGGCGGACTTGGTGAAAGGAGAGTATTTCGTACGATTTTTGCATGGCTTGCTAAAAATGAGCCTGATTCAGTAAATAAAAATATAAAGTATGTAGCAGATTACGGTCGCTTTGACGATTTATTGGCACTTATAGATACGCCCTGCGAAAAAGAAATGTTTGAGTTTTTAAAAAGCTGTTTAGACAGTGATTTAGTTAATATAAATGAGGGTGAAAATATATCACTTCTTGCCAAGTGGCTGCCGTCTATAAATACTTCGGACAAAAGAGTGGTGTATAAAGCCAAAAAGCTTGCAAAAGCTTTTGGAATGAATAGCGCAGATTACAGGAAAGTATTAAGCAGATTGAGGGCAAAAATTCAGATCATAGAAAATAATCTTCGCAAGATGGACTATTCATTTGATTATGAAAAGCAGCCCTCCCGTGCGATGTACGAGTATAAGAAAGCTTTTTTAAGAAATGATGAGGACAGATACAGTGCTTTTCTTAGCAAGGTTGTTTCGGGGGAAGCAAAGCTGCATGCCGATAATATATCGCCCTATGAGCTGGTTGAGCCTTATCTTATAGAAGACTGGCGTAGATGGAAATGCGACGGGAGAGTTTATATGAAAACAATTTCAGAGGCTGAAAAGGCGATCCTTAATACAACATGGAATTCTATACCTGATTTTGGTAAAGATGAAAATGCGATTGCAGTTATTGACACATCGGCTTCTATGTATTATCAAAGAAGTCCGCTTCCCGCTGCCGTAGCTTTATCATTAGGCTTATATTTTGCAGAACGCAATAAAGGTATATTTAAAAATCATTTTATTGAATTTTCTAATAAAGCACAGCTTATTGAAATAAAAGGGGAAACCTTTGCAGATCGTCTCAGATATATTGCAACCTTTTGCAAAGTGGCAAGTACTAATCTGGAATCTGTATTTAATCTTATTTTGAATGCGGCAAAAAAATATAATGTAAGTCAGGATGAAATGCCTAAAAAGCTTGTCATCATTTCGGATATGGAGTTTAATTCCTGTGTAGAAAATCCTGATAAAATAAATTTTTATCAGGCTAAACAAAGGTATGAAGGAAGCGGTTACAAACTTCCTGAGATAATATTCTGGAATGTTGCAAGCAGAAACCGTCAGCAGCCTGTTACTATGAATGAGCAGGGCGTTGTACTGGTTTCGGGAGCGACACCGAGGATATTTTCAATGGTTGCAGGCGGTAAAACTTCTCCTTATACATTTATGCTTGAAGTTTTAAACAGTGAGAGGTATATGAAAATAGCAGCATAAAATATACAGGTTTAAACCTGGATTTTTAAAGGTACTGAAAGCAAACCTTACAGAAGTGTTGTGAATACGATATTTCTGTAAGGTATTTTGTTGTTCTGCAAATATTTTTTAAAGTTTTGTGCAATTCATAGGGTATATTATGTATTTTTTGACAAAAATATTGTTACAATAAAAACATTTAAAAATTTAATAATATATACTCTTATCAAGTTATTAAAAAAGGTGTATAATAGACCCGAAACGACACTTTAAGTGAAGGTTTAAGCGTTGGATATTATCCGGCGTTCACCAGGAAAGGAGAGATTACTATGAATCACGAACAACTTGAACGTATGAACAAAGGAAAGGGTTTTATCGCCGCATTGGATCAAAGTGGCGGTTCAACACCAAAGGCACTTAAGGCATATGGTGTTGATGAGAGTTCCTATAGCGGTGAAGATGAAATGTTTGATCTTGTACATGCTATGAGAACAAGGATTATTACCAATCAGGCTTTCAGCAGCGAAAAAGTGCTTGCAGCCATACTTTTTGAACAAACTATGGATCGTAAGATAGAGGGCGAATATACCGCCGACTATCTGTGGAATGTTAAAAAAATAGTTCCTATACTTAAGATAGACAAGGGGCTTGCAGAAGAAAAAAATCATGTAAAGCTTATGAAGCCTATTCCGGGACTTGATGAACTGCTTGAGCATGCTGTAAAAGAGCGTCATATTTTTGGAACAAAAGAGCGTTCCGTTATACTTGATTACGATGAGCAGGGTATAAAGGAAGTTATAGACCAGCAATTTGAACTTGGACTTAAAGTTTTCAGCCATGGACTTGTACCTATATTAGAACCTGAGGTTGACATCAATAACCCGAAAAAGGCGGAGTCTGAGGAATTTATGAAAAAGTGCATTAAGGAACATCTTGCAAAACTTGCACCTGACGTAAGAATAATCTTTAAGGTAACTATACCTACAAAGGCTAATCTTTATGAAGATATCATGGCTGATCCTCATGTGGTTCGTGTAGTTGCACTTTCAGGCGGATATTCAAGGGATAAGGCGAATGAACTTCTTGCCGAAAACCGTGGACTTATAGCAAGCTTTTCAAGAGCTTTGGCAGACGGATTATCAGCCAAGCAAAGTGATTCGGAATTTACAGAAATGCTTAAAGGTTCAATTGAGAGTATTTATAAGGCATCAATCAGCTGATATATTTTTATAATTTGATTTTTAATATATAAGAGGGCAGAGTATTTGTAAAAACAGATAGTTACTCTATAAAATGCCTCTCAAGAAATGAATTGATGAACAGATATCAGATTTTTCCGCTGTTCATCAATTCATTTAAGCAGGTAAAAACTATATCCATACTTATAAATCATCATTATCAAAATTCATTCACTATAGAAATGTGCTGTATAAAAATTTATTATAAATGAGGGTTATATGAATTCAACAAATAACGGTCTAGGTAAAGTTAAATTTCCACTGATAATTGTGGCACTTTTGCTTATTGTTTTGACATCTGCAGTGCTTTTCGGTGTCCGTACTTTTTCTTTAAGGTATGAGGGTACTAAAGAAGAGACTTTGTCAGAAACTAAAAAAGAAAAAAAGTTTCAAAAAAAGAAGAAAAAGAAGGTTGAAAAAGACGGCACCCTTACAGAGATAAGTTCACTCGGAGATACGGCACCGGCTTCCAATCTTTTGGGAAACTGCTATGTTATTACTGACGGAACAAAGATTTTTTTTAAAAATCAATATGACGGCTCCGAGATTTACTCATATTCAGGTTCAGGAAGTGTAGGGAGTTTAAATCGTATAAGCAGTCATACAGCGGGGCAAATGTATTACTACAAAGACTATATATACTATACTGATTGGATAGATGATAAAAATGTGCCAGGATCTGTAGCTATTTACAGGGCAAAAGCGGATGGAAGTGCAGAGGAAATGCTTATGCCTTTTGACACAGACAGTTTTTATCTGATACTTGAGGCTCTTGCCGACGGAAAGCTTTATTTTACATTCAACAAAGAAGCCGCAGACGGTAAGAGTATCTATCAAATGGATTTAGAGACTCTCAGTGTGCAGCTTTTATACACCATACCTGTGGATATGTCTACAGAATTCTCACTTGTAAATGCTACAAAGAATGGTCTGTATTTTAAGGACAAGGAAGGACTTAAAAAACTGAATCTTGAAAATAAGGAAATTGAGCTTGTAATCAAGGGCTTTGATGCAATGTACTATACTATATATAAAGGATACGTGTACTATACTCAGTCTAAAAAGGGTAAGTATGATAAAAATATTGTAAGAAGAGTGTTTTTAGACGGAAGTGATGATGAGCTTATCTATACTGCAAAAGAATCATGGATTTATGATATCACTGTCTGTGTACTTAATGATAAACTTTTTATATTAACCGACTCCGAACCGGATACTTCCGATCCGCAGGGTAATATATATGCATGTGAGCTTGACGGAAGTAAGTTTGGTATAATATCGGATAAGGCAAACTTGTTTGGGATGACAGACAATGCGATATACTACGGTTTTTCCGATGAATCTAAAATTACGGAAACAAACACTGTATGTAAGAGATTTGAAGCTACACGTTCCGCTCCTACTTATAAAAGAGACGTAAGCGGTGAGGGAAAGATTTCCGATGAGTATTTATTTTTAGATCCCGAGGCTCTTAATAAAGCTTGGGTAACTTGTAAAAACTACACTAATTTTTACAATCCTCAATCCCAAGGCTTATATAAAATAGACTACCTTTACTATGATGAGAATGGAGAGCTTTATAAAAACTCTTGGAAGAATATAGATGGTAAAGACTATTATTTCGGAGAGGACGGCAGAATGTATTCACAGGAGTTTACACCTGACGGTTACTTTGTAGGTGTGGACGGTACGGTGAGTAATTTTATTGCTCCGTTTAAGTTTGTATATAGTGAATATCCTAATGCGGGAATGCACATTAGTACAGATAAGTACAATGAGGATAATACCGAAGGCTTTTATAAGGGTGATAAAACTTCAACTGTTATAGACAGAGGTCAGGTGTATGAACTTACAAATACAAATATATTTGCTACAACCTCATTTTCTGAAGAAGAAGCAGCACAAATGGAAGCCGGATACAGCATGTATATAAAAGGAAATTCTTTGTTTTGTACCGTAACGGGAAAAGAGGAGTATAATGAAGACTTTCAGGGAGAATGTATAGGGCTTAAGCAATCAAAATTTCCTGATATAGAGTTTAAGCTTGTTAAGAATGCAGAGAGCGGCAGGTATGTTCTTAAAGTAAAAAGAGGTATCGATTCAAAAGTAATTCCTCTTTCATTTATGATATACTCAGGTTCCGTATATGTAATGAAGGATGCCAAGCTTGACATATATAAAGCAGATGCACTAAGCGAGCCGCCTGTTGAGACTACTTTTGCAGATTATAATACTTCGTTCAGAGAAGTTATTGCGGAAAGTGGAGAAAATCCTGATGAATTTTATTTTAAAGGTAATATAGTGTATTTTGATGGCAATAATACCTACTCAATAACTAAGCTGAATATGTATAATTAAAAACTCAAATTTTTCACATTACTAAGGTGCGATGAATATTTACAAATGTACCCTTATAGTTAAAGAGGCTGTAAAATAAGTTTCTAATCAAACAAGTGCCTGAACCGGAAGATATCGGTTCAGGCACTTGTTCACTTTGATATTCCTGTTTTCATAAAATTGGCAGTTTTCATATAAAAGCACACATTTCCCCCCGCTCTGCTCTAAAAATTAAATAAGTTTTATTAGGTTCGGCTGCTTTTTATAGTTTAACAGTACTTTAAAAAGGCAATTAATTGCATATTATTCATTGAATACTATTTAATATTGGAAGCAAAAAGTATTCAATGAATAATATATTTTTTTGATTTTTCGGTGTACTATTAATAAAAGTAAATAACAAAACTTAAGCTGGCATAGACTTCTAAAGATATGGGGAGATTGGATAAAGCTAAAAAGCCATTTTTAAGAAAAAAGTTATAACTTTAAGAATGACAGAAAGGGGATATACTATGTGAAATAAGAGGTTAGGTTATTGAGAGTTTTGCAGTGTTTTTTAATAAAGGCGTTACAATTTTAGTTATATTGAAGTAGAAGGGAAATTATATTTATGAAAATCAAGGGCTTAATCAGTAAGAGTCTTGCGATATTAGGTATTGCTTCAGGGCTTTTGTTTATCAACTCTCAGCAGGCACATGCAACTATTATTGATGCGGATTATAAACCGGAACTTGAGTATCAGTATGGACAACTTGTAGATGAGCCGACAGGATACAATTTATCAATACAAGGTTCGGGTTTTTCAGGACAACCGATAGGAGAAAGCAGTTTGAATTTTGATGCTGATACAAATGGTGCTTTGAAAATTACAGGTTCTGCTGAACCGATTGGCAGGCATGAGCTTGATTTGACATCATCACCTATTGATGTATCGACTCCTACGGAATTTATAAATTTATATGTACATATTAAGGCGAATATATATCTTCCGTATGAGATAACATATGTAGATGAATCGGGTAATGTATTGCTTACAGAGAGTGGAAAGGAGTATGAAGATAATAAATGGGAGAATGTACAGAGTGAATTTATCGCTTCGGCAACATCAAGCAATGCAGGTAAAAGGTATCGTTTAAAGGCAGCACAATCCTATCCTGAAACGCAATTTAAGCAGGGTACGCCTCCACAAGTATTTGTAGGTTTGGACTTTGCAACGTCAGAAAACGGATCAACATTACAAAAAGTAAAATATACTTTAGTATGTGAGCAGATAGGTGATTCAGGCGGCGGTAACTCAGGCGGCGGTAACTCAGGCGGCGGCAGTTCAGGCGGCGGCTCAAGCGGCGGCGGCAGTTCAAGAATAGGGGGTTCTGCAGTACTTCCCAAGACAGGTTGGATATACAATGAGAAAGAGGATGCATGGTACTATTATAGCGGATATACAAGAAATACGTTAAAGAAAGGCTGGCATCTTGATCCACAGGATAAGCATTGGTATTATCTTGACCTTGAAGACGGAAAGATGTTCAAGGGTTGGCATTTAATATCGGATAAGTGGTACTTCTTTAATCCGAATACACCAAAGTGGACATGGGAACAGCACAGTGATGGTGAATGGTATTATAAGAATCTTGAAAACTCAAGACCGCTGGGTTCTATGTATGCTAATGAAAAAACACCTGACGGATACAAAGTAAATCAAGACGGGCAGTATGAGCAGTAATAAAATAACATAGACATTAATTATATAACTTTTAGAGAGGGGGAGCAGTTATGAAAGGTATAAAGATAGCTATAATGTCGGCAATTTTTTCTGTTATATTTATAGCAAATGCATATGCCGGAATGTGGAGATATGAAGTTAATACCGACAGATGGTGGTATTCTTATGATGACGGTACATGGGCGGCAAATGAGTGGGTTTGGATAGACGACAACTATGACGGAATAGCGGAGTGCTATTACTTTAATCGTGAGGGGTATTTGCTTATGGGCGGATGGACTCCCGATGCTTATTATGTAAACGATTATGGTGCGTGGACAGTTGGAGGCATAGTACAAACCAAAGCAATGTGGCATGACTACTATGATTACGATTGGTATAATTAGCCTGTATAGGCAAGGCGGCAAACAGATCGTAAATATAAATTTATAAAGTAAAGTCAGCCGTACCGGGACATTAAAGTTATAGACTGTGGTTTATTATCTTTGTCCCGGTGCGGCGGTTTTTATGCCTTAATTCATACTTCTATACTTTTTTAAAGTTTATAACTGGTATATAAAGATATATAAGTCAGGTATGTTAAATTAAACTGCTTTAATAAAACGGCGGTCATTTTACTTAACGCTCACTGAAATAGAGGGCGTTATTTTTTAGTTCAGTTTCATATCTCCGGTCTTTACCCAGCCAAGTTTTTTAAAGGCTATATTAAGTAAAGGACAGATAAGTGCCGGAAGTAAAAAGGAAATCATGATAAGACCTGTCCAGTCAAAGGCGGTAATTGAGGCTTTGCTTCCTTCCTCTATATGCTGAAGCCAGCCGGTATATACACCGATTTGCCCTACCAGTCCGCAGGTTCCCATGCCTGATGAAATAGCGGCTCCATCCATGCGAAGATGAAATATACAGGTTGCTATGGGACCGGTAATCATTGAAGTAAGACAGGGAGCGATCCAGATACGGGGATTTTTTACAATATTGCCCATCTGGAGCATTGAGGTACCGATTCCCTGAGAAAGCAGACCGCCCCATTTATTTTCCGGGAATGAGGCAATGGCAAATCCTACCATCTGAGCACAGCACCCGGCAAGTGCAGCCCCCCCTGCCAGCCCGGTCAGCCCAAGTGCGGCACAAATGGCAGCGGAGGAGATTGGAAGTGTCAGAGCCATACCGACTATTAAAGAGACAAAAATTCCCATCCAGAAGGGCTGCAATTCAGTTGCCCACATAATTACATTGCCAAGCTTCATTGCAGCTTTGCCAATTGGCGGTGCCCACAGAGCGGATAAAAGAACGCCTATTGAAATGGTAACCAGGGGAGTAACTAAAATATCAATCTTTGTTTCCTTTGAAACTGCTTTGCCGGCTTCTGCAGAGCAGACGGCAATAAAGAGTACAGCTAAAGGACCTCCTGCACCTCCAAGTGCATTTGAGGCAAAACCTACCGTAACCAGTGAAAAAAGCACCAGAGGAGGACAGTGAAGAGCATAGCCTATCGCAACTGCCATTGCAGGACCGCTCATAGCCCCTGCCAGCCCGCCTACTGTGTATTCAGTACCTGCTATTACGGCGACAGGGACGGTTAAAGGTTTGATAGAAAAGCTGGAACCGAGAGTATTTATGATAGTGCCTATTAAAAGAGAGCAAAACAGTCCCTGTGCCATAGCACCCAAAGCATCGACACCGTAACGTTTAGCAGAGATTTCTATATCCTTTCGTTTTAAAAATGCCAGAAAGCCTTTCCATACTTTACCACCGGTTTCTTTTTGTATATTTTCTTTTGTTTTCCGAGTATTCATATTTATTACAATTCTCCTTATAAAACCTGCCGTTTTAATGCTGAGGCTGATGTATTAAAAAAAAACTACAAAGTACATCAGATTTAAATTAAAATAATCACTGTCTTTTATAACTTTCATTCTTAATGCAACAGCCCCGTTTGGTAAAGTATTCTACATCTTTAAGTCTAATTTGTAAATATACCCTAACAACAAAAAGTATTTTCTGCAGGTAATGAATATACATTTTTGTAATTATCTTTGTTATGCTGTCGATTATAGTACGAAAATAAGTTTAGGCTTATGAAATTATAAAATTCTGTATAAATCCGTTATCAGGAAATGAGTGATACAAGTCTGCAATTATGGCAAAAAGATATGTACTGTTTAATCTTTAACTTAAGGTTATGTGATTAAGCTATTGTAATTGAATGAGTTATTTGCAATAATATAATGGGTATTAAAGCTATCAACCTGAAAATATACTACAGTCAGGAGTTATATTTATGAGCAATAATATAAATATGTCAAATAAATCATCGGTTACTGATATACCGTTTTTTAGAGAAACTATGATAATTGCTGTACCGGTCGCATTGCAGTCAATGCTTCAGTCTTCTTTCTCAATGATTGACCAGATTATGGTCGGACAGCTTGGGGAAGCACAGATAGCGGCAGTTGAAGTAGGCAGCAGGCCGGCGTTTATATTTTCATTTGTAAGCGGTGCGGTTGCAACAGTATGCAGCATAATGGTTTCACAGTATATCGGAAAAAAGGATGAAAAATCACAACAGCGGGGCATTACGACCAACCTTGCTATAACAACAGCTGTTGCACTGATATTTGCATTAGTCTGTGCAGCATTTGCCGGCGGTATATCCGGAATTTTTTCAAAGGACCGGATTGTAATTGATTCTGCCGGAGTTTATATGAGAACTCTTGCACCGGTATATATCATGTCCGGAATTGCCACGATTTTTGCCGTACCGATAAGGTGCAAAAATCATGCAAAAATTCCGCTTTATATAAGTGCTTTGGCAGCACTTATAAATACATTTCTGAACTGGGTATTGATTTTCGGAAAAATGGGATTTTATCCAATGGGAATCAGAGGGGCGGCAATCGCTACGGTTATTTCACAGACCGTCAACATGCTGCTTATGCTGGCAGCTTTTTTAAAAGTAAACGGTAAAATCAAATTTGAATTAATAAGAGGAAAGGATAACTGGAAACAATACTTGTTTATGCTTCTTCCGGTAGTGCTTAATGAATTTTTATGGACTGTAGGTCAAAGTGTAAATACATTTATATATGGGCATCTGGGTACTGACGAGCTTGCTGCAATGTCTTTGACGGGACCCGTTCAGGGACTTATGATTGGTGCTTTAAGCGGAGTGGCGCAGGCTGCCGGAATTCTTATAGGGAAAAGGCTTGGTAAGGGGGATTACGAGTCGGCATATAAAAAATCTAAAAGGCTGTGTATCTATGGGTTTGCCGGTTCTGTCTTTCTTTCTGTGATTCTCATCATATTTAGAGGTTTTTATATACGCCTTTTTAATGTAAATTCTGATGTACAGAGCATTGCTTTACAATTATTCCTTGCATTTGCGATTCTTGCACCTGTTAAAGTCGGAAATATGGTGCTTGGCGGAGGTGTGATACGCAGCGGCGGGCGGACAAAATATATATTGATGATAGATATAATAGGTACATGGCTCATAGGAGTTCCTCTTGGCTTATTGACGGGAATTATATTTAAAATGCCTATTGTCTTGGTATATTTTATACTGTCTCAGGAAGAAGTTTTTAGATTGTTGCTGTCAGTTCATATGTTCCGCAGCAAAAAATGGATGGAAACACTTAAATAGAAAATGAAAAGGTAAGAACAGATAATTATATATTTGTAAAAGCGGGATAATTAAATAATAGGAATTAATATTAAAATTTTAGAAAAGTAAAGGGCTGTAAAACCTGTACTTTTCTTTTTTTATATTTAAAATTCTGAATTAATAAATACAGATAATCTACACAAATTAATAAATAGAAATTTATACATAAAAAACAAACGGCAGTCAATGAATAAAATTAAAAATATTCATTGACTCTGAATAAAAGCTTTATTATAATAGCAGTGAATATAATTAATAAAATTCATACTGATATTATAAATTAAAAAGACACGGGGAGGTTTTTATGCCAAGGGCATTTACAGAGGCAAAAAGAAGTGAGATAAAAGAAAAAATAATGGAAACAGCCCTTGAGCTGTTTCATGATAAAGGGGTTAAGTCTTTAAGTATAGGCGAATTAACGAAAAGGGTGGGGATTGCACAAGGAAGCTTTTATAATTTCTGGAAAGATAAGGATTCACTTATTATAGAGCTTATTACTTACAGATGGCTTCAAAAACTTGATAATATTGAAAAAGAGTTTTGCAATTCCCTTGAAGATCCGGCAGGATTTTTATCGGATATAATATACAGCTATTCTATGGATATTATGATTAAAATTAAAACTCAGCCTATCTATAAGGAGGCATTTAAAATATTTAGAGAAAAAGGCAGGGATAAAGTAAATAAAATTGAAAATTTTTATGCTGAATTTTTAAGTAAGCTTATAAATTACTGGAAAGAAAATTCGGCTGTTAAGACAGTAAATAAACAGGGGCTGGTAAATTTATTTACAGGGAGCTTTATACTGTGCTCAAATTACGGTTATTTTGATGAGGAATATTTTGATGAAATACTGAGAATATATGTTGATTCAGCAGTAAATAAATATATTGAAGCGGCAATTTAATTGCAGCTATTTTAAATTTAAAGGAGTATTAGCTATGATTCTGGATTTTAAAGATATAAAAAAAGAGGATGTATCAAGTGCAGGGGGCAAGGGAGCTAATCTTGGAGAGATGATATCCGCCGGAATCAATGTTCCGGATGGCTTTGTAATTACAGTAGATATCTATAAGGAATTTATAAAGGAAAATAATATTGAAAAATTTATTTTTGAAAGACTTGAGGAGGCAGGGGAAGATGAGAATAAACTTTTAGCGGCGGCAGATGATTTTAGAAAAAAAATTAAAGATGGAAAGTTTCCGTTAAAAACGGAAGATAAAATCAGGGAGAAATATTTAAGTCTTGGAGAAAATATAAGAGTTGCAGTGCGCTCATCAGCTACGGCGGAAGATTTGCCAAAAGCCAGTTTTGCCGGTCAGCAGGAAAGTTATTTAAACGTAAGAGGGGTAGAGGATGTGCTTGATAAGATAAGAAGCTGTTATGCATCACTTTGGGGAAACAGAGCAGTAATTTACCGGCTTCATCAGGGATATGATCAAAATTCAGTTGCTATTGCGGCAGTTGTTCAGGAAATGGTGGAAAGTGAAAAGGCGGGGGTTTTGTTTACGGTTAATCCGGTTAATAAAAATAAAGATGAAGTACAGATAAATGCAAGTTACGGTTTAGGAGAAAGTATTGTAAGCGGCAGAGTAACAGCTGACAGTTATATTGTAAATAAATCGGGAAAAATTGTTGATATAAATATCGGAAGCAAGGAAATACAGATTGTTTATGCGGATAAAGATACCAGACAGGAGACTGTAAGCAGTGAAAAAAGGTCGGAGAGGGCATTAAATGATAATGAAATAAAAGCCCTTTTAAAAGCCGGATTAGAGATAGAAAATCATTACTGTATGCCTATGGATATTGAATGGGCTATAAAGGGTGAAAAAATATATATATTACAGGCAAGAGCCATAACCGGTTTGGAAAATGATGCTCAGGAGAAAGTGATCGAAAACTATATAAAGAACACAAGGCTCACGGGAATTATGAAAAAGAATATGGCTTTTCAGTTTGAAAAAATGCCGTTTGCATACAGGGCGCTGGATTTTGATTATATGATAGCGATTAACGATCAGAAAGCGAGGATATTTGCGGAAATCGGTATTGAATTAAATTCCAATCCCGGGATAGATGAAGATGGTATTCAAACACTTCCGGGGAATAAAAAGGGAATTAATAAAAATATATTACATATTTTCAGAACATTGAGATCGTTTAAAAACTTTGAATATTGCTATAAAGTATGCAATGAATTTATGGATAAATATAAAAAAGAAATAGAGAAAATAAGGTCATTAAGCTTTGAAAATATGAGTATACAGGAATGTGAAAAATTTATGGCTGTCAGCTATGAGCTGACAAAAAATCTTGCGTATGACAGATTCAAATATGCATTATTCCCATCAATGTTTATGTTTAATAAATTTACAAAACTTATAAAAAAGGTAAACAGGTCGTATTCTGCATTTGATTTTTATTGGGAACTGAACAATAAGACTGCCGTTATAAGCAGTGATATAGCAGACATGGCTTATAAAATAAATAAAAACGGCAGGTTAAAGGAGGCTGTATTATCAGGTGCAGACTTTGAAGTTTTAAGTGCGGACTTTCCTGAATTTAAAAGTCTTGCGGATGAGTTTATAAAAAAGAACGGCTTTAAATCGGATTATAATTGCTACTGCATTGAAGCAAAAACATTTATTGAGGATCCTGACAGGATTATAAATATTTTAAGACCAATTTTAAATGCGGATGACAGCAGTGATTTTAATAATAAAAATAAAGATTTTGTCGCCTTAATGAAAAAAATTGAAAATATCTGCGGTAATAAGTATACTGCCATAGAAAAAGATATTCACTATTTCAGGTATTTTCATATTGTTCGTGAGGAATCGCAATATATGTGGGAATGTTTGTTTTATTATGTCAGAAAGTGTATTATAAGAATTAACAGGCTTCTTTTAAACAGTACAGATTATAAGCATGGAGTTGCAAATCTTTTTCATCATGAACTGCTTAATGTTCTTAAAGAGGGCTGTTTAGATGAGTTTTATAAAGAAAAGATTATAAGAAGAAATGAAAAGTTTCCTCTTGCCGTTAAGGTCTGGGAAGCTTCAAAACTGCTCGTTTTTGAGACGGGAGGAGATGTTCTAAAAGGTGTGAGTGCCAGTGCCGGAAGTGTGGCAGGAAAGGTTTGTATTATTTGCAGCCCTAAAGAGTTTTATAAGATGAAAAAAGGGGATATACTTGTATGTCATCTTACAGATCCGGAATGGACACCTTTATTTAAACTGGCAAGTGCTGTGGTTGCAGATACAGGAGCCGCTTTAAGCCATGCCGCAATTGTTGCCAGAGAATTTAATATACCGGCAGTACTTGGTGTGGGTTTTGCAACTGAAAAATTTAAGGACGGGGACATGATAAGGGTGGACGGTGATAAAGGTGAGGTCAGAAGGTGCTGATATGGAATTAAAGGAGGCAAGACGTTTAAAAATTTTAACAGAACCTGTATTTTTGCTGCTGGTTAAAACCTCTATTCCGACTGTAATAGGGATGCTTGTAAATGTTATTTACAATTTAACAGATACGTTTTTTGTAGGTAGATTGAATAATCGTTCTATGACTGCTGCGATCGGCGTTATATTCAGCTTTGTAAGTATTATTCAGGCAGTAGGATTTTGGTTCGGATATGGCAGCGGCAATGCCATGTCAAAAAAAATCGGAGAAAAAGACTATAAAGAAGCTGAAATAATTTCTTCACTAGGTATTATTTTTGCAGTCGCAAGCGGAATTGTAATTGCAGTTTTATCAAAAATCTTTATAATTCCGCTTGTAAATTTAATAGGAGGAAATGCATCTGAAAATTTAATGATTTTTTCTGTCAAGTATTTAGGTATAATTATTGTAAGTATTCCATTCGGTTTATATTCTATAACAGTTTATAATCAGCTTAGACTTTGCGGCAACGTAAAGGATGGCATGACAGGTCTGCTTGCAGGAATGTTTAGCAATATGATTTTGGATCCTATACTTATGTTTAAATTAAAAATGGGATTTATAGGTGCCGGATATGCAACGCTTATAGGGCAGATTATAGGCTGTATAGTTCTTACTGTACTTAGCAATGGAAATATCCCTATAAGTATAAGTAAGGCAAAATGTAATAAAGAGCGTATTTATCATATTTTGGCAGGCGGATTGCCTAATTTTTCAAGACAGGCGATTACAAGTGCCGCATTGATACTGCTGAATGTAACTGCAGCCAGGTATAAGGAAAGCATTATAGCAGCTTTGACAGTCAGCTCAAAGGTCGTAGCACTTGCATATATGATTATGATTGGCTGGGGGCAGGGTTTTCAGCCTATTTGTGCTATGAATTACGGTGCAAAGAAATATGAAAGGGTAAAAAAATCATTTATTATTACAGTTTTTTGCGGAACTGTTTTTCTGATATTTTCTGCCATTATCCTATATATATTTTCTGAACAATGTATAGGAACTATGACCAGGGATAAAGAGGTAATTGAGATCGGTGCAAGGATACTTCGGCTTCAATGTTTTACATTACCGTTTATAGGTTTTTTTGCGGTAAGCAGCATGCTTATGCAGAATATAGGGCAGTATTTTTTGGCACTTATTATATCCGTATCTCGTCAGGGATTATTTTATATACCCCTTTTATTTATTCTTCCGGCGGTATATGGAGAATTCGGAATTTACCTGGCACAGCCGGTTTCTGATTTTTTATCGTTTATTCTGGCAATTATTATAGTAGGAAACTACTACTTTAAAATCATCAAAAGAAGCTGAGAGATAATGATTTATCAGATGATGATATTATTACTGTGAATATAAAATACCGGTTAAATAACTTTTGATATATTTGACCTGTTTGGAGCAAAAAAAAGTCTATCGGGTTATAAGAGAAAAGTTAGTATTGCTGTAAAATAGCCGTAAAAGATATGCATTTATTATATTTGGAATATTATCAGTTTTTTATTTTTGACAATAAATGTTAGGATTATATAATATCAATATATATAATGCTTATTAAAGTAATATATGCTTAGGAGGCAAAAATGATGAATATATTAAAAAAGCATTCAGGGCAAATCTTAACATCGGTATTTGTCGCAGTACTTGGTGTATTTTGCGGAGTTGTCCCTTATTTTGCTATGGCAAAGATTGTCGAATATATAGCAGAGGGAAACAAAAATTTTGCAATATATAAAACCCCGGTTTTAATAATTTTATGCGGGCTTTTGGGAAGTGTTATTTTTCATGAAATTTCAACATTAACTTCTCATAATCTTGCATTTCGTATTATTGAAGATGAGAGGAAAAAGCTTGCCAGAAAAATAAGCCGTTTGTCAATGGGAGAGGTTGAAAAACGAAGCAGCGGTGAATGGACGCAATTTATGGTGGAAACTCTTGATAAAATGGAACGACCGATCGCTCATGTAATTCCTGAGGTAATAGCCAATCTTATAATTCCGGTTGTATTGGTTATAATTATTTTTATACTTGACTGGAGAATTGGTCTGGCAAATCTTGCAACCATTCCCATAGGTATGCTGTTTTCTTTTTTAATGATGGCAGGATATGAGGAAAAATCACGTAATTACCAACGTGCGGCAAAGAATATGAATACAACGGCAGTTGAATATATAAGAGGGATTCAGGTTATAAAGGCGTTTAACAAATCTGCATCCTCTTATGGAAAATTTGTAGATGCTGTAAATAAAAATAAAGACGGTATGCTGAACTGGTATCTGAGTGTCTGCTTTTACATGACTGCAGCTATGGAAACTTTTCCGTCAACACTGTTATTTGTTCTTCCGGTGTCATTATTTTTATATATGAAAGGAGGTATTTCTGTAGGGGATTTAATAATGTGCGTGCTTTTGTCCTATGCTTCGTATAAACCTCTTATTAAAGTAATGAGTCATATGGATACAATGGCAAATGTAAGAGTTGTAATTGATGAAATCAGAAGTGTTATGAATTTACCTGAACTTGAGAGGGGAAAGGATATTCAGAAAATATCTTCTTATGATATAAATTTTGAGAATGTAGGTTTCGGCTATAACAGCGAAAAGAGGGTGTTTGATAATCTGTCATTTAATGCTGCCGAAAAACAGCTTACAGCTATTGTGGGATATTCAGGCGGGGGAAAATCCACTATTGCAAAACTGATTGCAGGATATTGGAATGTCGATCAAGGTAAAATCTGTATAGGAGGCGTAAATGTCAAAGATATTTCTATTGAACAGAATATGGATCTTGTAACCTATGTTTCACAGGAAAATTACCTTTTTAGAAAGAGTATTTTAGAAAATATGAGATTTGCAAAACCGGATGCAAGTATTGAAGAAATCGAGGAGGCATGCAAAAAGGCAAGCTGCCATGACTTTATTATGAGTTTGCCTGACGGATATAATACCGTTATAGGGGAAGCCGGAAGCAGCCTTTCAGGCGGAGAAAGGCAGAGAGTTACAATTGCGAGGGCACTGCTTAAAGACAGTCCTATAGTTCTTTTGGATGAGGCGACTGCATATTCCGATCCTGATAATGAAGCTGAGATACAGAAATCAATTGATGCACTTGTTCAAAATAAAACAGTAATAATGATTGCCCATAGGCTTTCTACAATCATTAATGCAAATAAAATTATCGTTCTGGCTGATGGAAGGATAGAAGCTGAAGGGACACATTCCGAACTTCTTAATACAAGCAAAACCTACGCAAAAATGTGGGCTTCACATATAAGCGTTTATAAAATGGCGGAGGCAAAGTAGATGATAGAGCTGATTAAGAAATTATATATTATAGCAGGTAAAGAATCTTCAAGAATCAGTAAAATGCTGTTTTTTGAAGTTCTTAAAAGTGTTTTTGAAGGTACCGGAGTTGGTGCGGTAATGTTTTTGCTGCTTAGGGTATTTCAAAATATATTTGATCACAGAGCAGTTGTTATGCAGGATATTTATGTTTTATCCGGAGTAGCATTATTAGGCGTTTCAGGGAAGATTCTATGTGCATATATGGCAGATCGCAATAAATTTATTGCTTCATACAACATGGGAGCGCAGAACCGCCTGTATATAGGGGATAAATTAAAAAGGACAAATATGGGGTATTTCGGAAGCAACCGTCTCGGAAATATTTCAGGCGGCTTAACGACAGTGATCGGTGAGCTTGAAACGGTAGGCATAAATATTATTGAAACACTTTTTGTCGGTGTTATACAGACTGTAATTATGGCTCTTTTTATTTTTCCTTTTGATGCTGTTACAGGTATTATTATATTGATTACATTATTAGCCGGCATGCTTAGTAATGTTATTTTTCAAAAAAAAGCGGACGAGATGACTAGAAAACTGCAATCATTAAAAATCAATTTAAATGCAACAACTTTGGAATATGTAAAAGGAATTAGCGTCATTAAGTCTTTTGGAAAAGGTAAGGAAATGATAGCTGAACTTGACGGTGATATTTTGAAAAATCGAAAAGGTTTTATAAACGTTGAAAAAACTGTTGCTCCTGCGGCTCTTATCTTTCTTGCCATCTTTAAGCTTGGTGTATGTGCTATTATCTTTTCGGCGGTTATGCGATTGTGCTTAGGAACAATTATGCCGTATAAGGCAGTGATGCTTATTGTCTCAAGTTTTATGGTTTTCAGCGGTTTTGAGATGGCAGGCAGTATGCAGCATGTAAGAGGCGTTGCCGTTCAGAACTTAGATGCAATAACAAAGCTGCGCAAGCTTCCTACAATCCCGGAGGGAGATATAACATCACTTGAGACTGCAAGGGCAGATGTAAAAAATGTTAAATTCTCTTATGAGAAACAGCCCCTGTTTGACGGGATAAGCGTTGTTATACCGGAAGGAAAAACAACGGCAATAGTAGGAGGTTCAGGTAGCGGAAAAACGACTCTCTGCAATTTAATATCAAGATTTTGGGATGTAGATGGCGGAGAGATTTTAATTGATAACAAAAATATAAAGGAATTCAAGTATGACAGCCTTTTATCTGAATTTACCTTTGTTTTCCAGGATGTATATCTGTTTGATGACACCGTGAAAAATAATATTAAATTCGGCAATCCGGATGCCGGGGATAATGAAGTGATTGAGGTTGCAAAACAGGCTCAGTGCCATGATTTTATTATGAAGCTGCCTCAGGGATATGACACTGTTTTGCAGGAGGGAGGCTCTGATTTATCAGGAGGTGAGCGCCAGAGAATTTCAATTGCAAGAGCCATGTTAAAACCCAGCAAGATAGTAATACTTGATGAAGCGACATCAAGCGTTGATCCTGAAAACGAGGAGCAGCTTATGCTTGCACTGAATAATCTGTTAAAGGGAAAAACTGTACTTGTAATAGCACATAAACTTGAAACAATTCAGGGAGCGGATCAGATTATTGTAATGGACAGGGGTAAAATAGAGAATGTAGGCACACATAAGGAGCTGCTGAAAAAATCCGATATTTACAAGAAATTTATTTCTCAAAGAGAAAAAGCGATTAAATGGGCACTTGAGAAGTAAAATCTTATTTAAAATAATATATGGCAAAAAACGGGAAATGTATTTTGTATGAAATGTAAATCAAGTAAAATTAAGCTGTGAAACAGCAGTAAGATATAAAACTTAAGTAAAAAACGGGGAAGATATTTTGTATGAAATCAGATAAAAATAATGTTATAGATACCGTTTATAAAGACTATGTTTTTTCGGAGAAGAAAAGTATAGACGGTGTTAAAATTTATCGCTTCAGCAATGAAACCGGAACTGGAGAGATGCAGTGTTATAACCTTCTTGAAGGGATTCAGCTGTCTTATAATAACTTAAATATGGAAACATCTTATCAAAGAATAAAACCTAAACAGGGAGTGCTACAGATAGATCATTGCCTTGAAGGCTGTTATGAGGTTAAGCTTGAAAATAATAAACGTGCTTTTATGGGAAAAGGGGATTTAAGTATTACAGAAGTTGGAAAGCTGCCTTTTGAGAGCTCTTGTATACCTACGAAAAAATATGTCGGGTTGTCTCTTTTTATAGATATTGATATAGCACAGGGAACTATTATGAAGTATTTTCCTTACAGTAATATAAATTTGTTTGATATACGGGATAAATTATGCAAAAACGGAACGGCTTTAGTTATTCGTTCCCGTTATGAAATTAATCATATAATCAGTGAATTATATAAAGTGGATGAGAGGATAAGGCTGCCTTATTCGATAATTAAAACTATGGAATTGCTGTTGTTCCTTAGTCTGGTGGAAAGTAAAGATACACATAATCTGTCCTCGTTTTCAGAACCTGTATATAGAGCAACTCAGGAATGTTACAAGGCTCTTGTTGAGAATCCTTTTGAGAGATATTCTATTTTTGAGCTTGCAAGAAAATATGCAATTTCGGAGTCAAGCCTGAAAAGATGTTTTTCTTATATTACAGGTACTTCCATAGGGAATTTTATTAAAAATACCTGTATTGAGGCGGCATCTGAGCTTTTGATTCATAAACCCGATATGTCTGTAGGTGAGATAGCCGATTTAGCAGGATATTTAAATCAAGGCAAGTTTTCCTGTGCATTTAAGAAGTATTTTGGAGAGACACCGCAGCAATATAGAAACAAATATATTTGATTACCTATGCGTTTTTACATAGATGATATATAAAAATTTAACCTTAGAGCTTAGATACATATTTGACCTACTGTACCTTTTCTTGTTATAATACTGATATAGTCTTTTAGGAGTAAGTATAAACAGGGAGGGGAAGTATGAGTTTACGGGTTAGGTTTTTACTTGCTACAGTTCTATTGGCAGCGATATTGTCGGGCTGCAGCATTTTTTCAAAGAAAAAGGAGCCGGTGGTTCTTACAATGTGGCATGTATATGGAGGACAGACGGATTCACCGCTGAACAGAACCATAGACAGATTTAATGAAACACTTGGCAGACAGGAAGGAATTAGAATACAGGTTACAAGCGTATCAAACACGAACACAATTCATCAGGCTGTGCTTGCTGCAGCTAAGAAAGAACCGGGGGCGGCTGAACTTCCGGATATGTTTGTTTCCTATCCGAAGACGGTTTTATCTTTACCTGATCGGAGTATATTGGTGGATTATGGAGAGTATTTTAGTGAAGAGGAGCTCCGGGGCTATATACCTGAGTTTATAGATGAAGGCAGGATAGATGGTAAGCTGCTGGTATTTCCGGCAGCAAAGTCTACAGAAATTCTTTTTATAAATAAAACTCTTTTTGATCGTTTTGCAGTACAAACAGGGGTGGATGAAAAGGAACTTGCCACATGGGAAGGACTGTTTCGTGTAGCAAAGTTGTATACAAAATGGACTGATGAACAGACACCGGACATTCCTAATGACGGAAAGAGCTTTTTTGTTCATGATTACCACTTCAATTATTTTCAAGTGGGCTGTGAATCACTTGGCGAATCTTTCTTTACAGATTTGGATGAGGGAGAGCGTATTGCTTTTGGTCCTAAGTTTAGGCAAATATGGGAACCTTATGCGGATGCGGCGATTTCCGGAGGAGTATGGCTTAGAGATGGATATGCCACAGAGCCGCTGCGTACCGGGGGAGCTATTGTAAGTGTAGCTTCTTCGGCAAGTGTTTTATATTATGAGGACATTGTAACTTATGAAAATAATGTTTCGGAGCCTATTGAAGTTAGAGCGTATCCGGTGCCGGTTTTTGAGGGAGGAGAAAAGCTGGTAATGCAGCGGGGGGCAGGTTTTTGTACTGCGAAGTCCGCGCCGGAGAAAGAAAAAGCGGCGGCAGTTTTTTTAAAATGGCTTACTGAACCTGAGAATAATATAGAATTTGTAACAAATGCCGGTTATATGCCGGTTACGAAAGCGGCATTTGAACAGCTTCCTGAGGCTGCCGGAAAACTTGACAATCCGAAATACAGAAGTCTTTATGAGGCGCTGGAGAAGACACAGGCGGATTACCGTTTTTATGTTGCACCGCAGTTTAATAATTATCTGGATCTTGAGATGCTCTTTGAAAAAAGTACTAGACTTGAGCTTTTAAGAATGAAGCAGGAGTATCAGGAAAAGACAGGACAGGGCAATTACGCTGCATCAGGTAGTGATGATAAGGCTGAGGCGGAGAAAAAAAGCTGCGTAGAAAAGGCTTATTTGAACTTAAAGCAGGTAATGGAGTAGTTGGAGGCGTAAGGGAAGAATGGAACGCAAAAATAATGAGGAGAGACTGCCCTTTCGTAAACTTCTGAAAGAGATGAGCACACAGAGCAGATCAATGCGAAGCAGGCTGATGATGTATATGTGTTCTCTGGTATTGGCAGGAAGCGGTGTACTTCTTTTGATGCTTATAGCAACAGGAGTCTTTTCAGCCGGCGGTATAGGCATAGAGCAGAGCCTGAAAGTTCAGCTTCAAAGCCGGAAAAGCGATATGAAGGCAAAACTTGATGTCTTTGCCGGTAACGGCATTGATCTTTCAAAGAAAATATCATCAGCTTTAGAACAGAGTATTCTTACCTATCCCTATGATATACATGATCTTGAAGATGATAAGGAAAAGCTGGAAGAAATGCAGCTTAATATATATCCTCTGCTTGAAAGCGAGCTTAAGGTTACACGTGCAAGCGGTGTTTTTGCAGTATTTGATGCAACGGTGAATTCAAATGCACCGGGGGCGGAAAATTCACGCAGCGGACTGTATTTAAGACTGGCAAATGTAAGCAGCAGTTCCGCTCCTGAGAATGACATATTTCTTTTTAGAGGGAACCCGAATGTTGCCATGCAGAAACAAATTCAGATCCATAATCGCTGGAATATGGAGTTTAATATTGAGCGCCTGGACTGGTACCGTACACAGCTTTTTAATGGAAAAACAAAAGAGGAATCAGAGGATTATCTTTGGATTGAAAGGCATTCTCTTGACGGAACATGGGAAAACAGTATATTTTTAAGTGTACCTGTAGTCGGAAACTCAGATTCATGTTATGGGTTGTGCGGTCTTGAGTTTAGCAGCCTTTTATTTCGTTTGTGTTACCCTGTGGTTGAGAGTAAATATGGAGATATGGTAACGGTTTTTGCTCCTTTAGATAAAGAACATTTGCTTGTTCAGAACGGTCTTATAGGAGAACAGGGAAATGTTTATATAAATGATAGCGAAGAGCTTAGTATTGAGACAGAAAAAGGTTTTAATATTTATAAAAACGGTAAAAAGCGTTATATTGGAATACATCAGCCGATACGGGGGGCAAAGGACAGTTGTGGCAGGCAGTGGGTAATTGCGGTACTTTTTTCATATGACAGCTATAATGCATATGCGGGTAATGAGAAGCTGCTGCTTATTACGATCCTGTCTATATTTATCTTAATTATGCTTTTAAATTCATATGTTATATCACGCCGTTTTGTAATGCCTATTGAGCAGAGCATAGAAAATCTTAAGGCGGACAATTTTCATGAGCGGCAGATAAAATCCGGTATTACAGAGATTGACTTACTTGCGGAGTTTCTTAAAAATAAGGAAGAAAGGTACAGACAGGACGGAAGGAGCGCACCTGTACTTCCTCCGGATATAGAGGAGCTTTTTAATCGCTTTATTGAACGTTCTAAAACACTTACTGCATCCGAACGTAATATTTTAAACTATTACATTGAGGGGCATGAGATTGCGGATGTGCCTGCTCTGGCTTGTATAAGTATAAATACGGTGCGAAAGCATAATCGAAGCATTTATGAGAAATTAGGGGTTAATTCCAAAGACGAGTTACAGCTTTATTTAGATTTGTTAAGGCGCTGTGAAAGAATAGATGAATTGTCATAGCTTATTAAAAAAATATATACAAATAGAAAAAAATCAAAAACATATCAGTTGATTCTATGACTGATATGTTTTTTTATATACTGAAATATGTATTATTCAATGGATAATATTTGAGGATTTTTCTAAAAAGTATTCAATGGATAATTTTTTTTTACGCAAAAAAATGATATGAATAATAAGCGGAGAAGCACTTAAAAAGAAAGGGGAGAAATTATTATGCGTTATCAGATTGAAGGCGGAAATTTACCGGCAGCTGTGATTCAGCTGGATCCGGGAGAAAAGATTGTAAGCGAACTTGGAGGACGTACATGGGCAAAAGGACCTATACTTACGGAAACTAAGGCGCCGGGTGGAGTAGGAAAAAGTTTGGGGCGAATGTTTTCAGGAGAATCGCTGTTTATGAGTTTTTATACAGCTCAGGGACCGGCAGAGATAGGTTTTGCGTCTTCATTTGCCGGAAGTATTGTTGTCAGGGAGTTGGCACAGGGAGAAAGTCTTATATGTCAGAAATCGGCTTTTTTGTGTGCAAGCGCTGAAGTGGAATTGTCGATTTACTTCCAGAAAAAACTTGGAGCCGGCTTTTTTGGAGGTGAGGGATTTATAATGCAGAAAGTAACAGGTCCGGGTATTGTATTTCTTGAGCTGGACGGATATGTAAAAGAATATAATCTTATGCCGGGAGAAGAAATTGTATGTGATACCGGTCTGGTTGCACTGATGGATGCAAGCTGTACTATGGATATTCGTGTAGTTAAAGGGCTTAAAAATAAGCTTTTTGGAGGAGAAGGTTTGATAGACACGGTGGTAATCGGTCCCGGAAGGGCGTATATTCAGACAATGTCTCTTCCAAGATTAGGAGGGCTTTTATCGCCGTTTATACTTTTAGATAAAGTAAACAAAAAATAAAGAGTAATAAATAGTGGAAAAACAGAAAAATAAAAAATTTAAAAAATAATTTATTTATAAAGAGAGGAGAAAGGACAGTTTTAAAGAATGTATAAAATATAAGTATTATATTAAAAATATTGGATTTACGGCTATCCTAAAAAAATTATGAAAAAAAGAAATTTATACCGTCCGGCAATTATGCTGGCAGCATGTATACTTTTAGCAGGAATGACCTCATGCAGTAAGAAGGAGGATACTCCGACAGTGCAGGCAGAATCATCAAAAGATAAAAGCAGTGCGGATAAAACATTAAATGAGGCAAAAAAAGAGAGTGAAGAAGAGCTTGATTATGCAAATATGAGTGCGGAGGATCTGGTAAAGGATTTCATTGACAAGAAAGAGTTAAGCGATGAGGATTGGTTATGGTTGGTATCTACATATAGGTATGTACCGATAAATGATAAGTTGGAACTTGAGGGCAATATCACATCAAAGGCTTTTAGTATTTTAGATGAAAAAAATATATCCTACGGCAGCAGTAAAGAAGGCATTAAAAAACTTGTGAAAAGCGAGTATCCTCAGCTTAGAGGTAAGGGATATGAATTTATGGGTACACTTTTTGGTCTTTCTTATGAAGAGCTGAGCCTGGCTAAGGAAGGTATAAAGACGGAGAAAGACCCCTTTGTACTTAAATATCTTATAGCAGCCGTGGGAAATAACGGTACCGATCCTGAAGTCGGAGCATTTCTTCTTGATATGGCAAAACATGAAAATGCAGGAGTCAGGGCGGCAGCTGCAACATGGATAGGAACCTCATCAAATAAGGGTATGGAAGGCGCAGTGGAAACATTAATTGAACTTATGAAAGATAAAGATCTTGAAGTGGCAGGAAGTGCATGCGGCAGCTGCGGGGCTTTGCATGATGATAGTTTTGTAGAACCCATTAAAGAGATTTTAAATGATGATACTAAATATGAGTTACATGAAGATTGTATTTACTCTTTGGCAGAGATGTGGCTGGATTATCCGGTGCATCAGTATACCAGCGAGCCGGCTTATCGTGCCACATTAGAATACTTTAAAAAAACACCTAGAACCGACGATGTCCCGTATTGGGGAACAATTACAGATATCAGTCATATTGCCGAATCAAATTTTGAAGCATGGAAAAATAAGGCAAGTTATTATAATGCTGAAGAGATAGTTGCCGTTATGAAGGAAATACTTCAGGATCCGAAAGTAAACTGGATAGGACGTTCAGGAGCCATAGATGTGATTTTGGCACATGGAGGAAAAGAAGCATTTGAATCACTGGAACCTATAATTAACGGGCTTAGCGATGAAGATGCCCGTTTTGTTCAGGAAAGTTACCAGAGAAAAAAGCTTGACAATTAAAATGCTTTTTTAAGAAAGGACTGTTATTAAGATGACGTGTATAAGATTTGGAGAATATCGCAGATCTCTGGTTTTAGTGAGTCTGCTGTGTATAATATGCTGCTTTTCAGGATGCAATGTAAGATCGTATACACAGACTCAGCAGAGTAAAGATGCAGATGAAACTCACAAAGCTAAAAAGCGTTTAAATGATAAAGAGGAGTCTGATAAAGATGGGGAAGACAATAAAGCTCAAAAGGGTCATAGTTTGTTAAAAAAAGAAAAAAGCGGAAAATCACCTTCAGAAACAGCAGATAAGGATGCTTCAGCTGAGGGAGATGGTGCCGGAAAATATAATGCGGATTTAAAACGGTTTGTGAAAGACTTTAAAATGGATTATAAGGCATATAATTCTCATGAGGAATATCAGGGATACGCACAGCCGGATAAGGATTATTTAAAACTGATTTACACAGGAAATATTGCCAACATACTAATTATGGATAATGATTATGTTTTTCCGGATAGTTCTGCCGCAGTTTTAGGGGATAATGAAATTCAGAGTAAGGAAAGCTTTCAGATTCGTCGTGGAATAAATGAGATATATGCAAGACATGGCAGAATATTTACTAATGAAGGGCAAAAACACTATTTTGAAAGTAGAAGTTGGTATAATCCAAGCATACCTGCTCAGCAGTTTAATGAGAATGTTTTTAATTCTTATGAGAAAGAAAACATAAGGAAACTTCAAAAAGAACTTGATCAAAGAGGTGAGTGGAAAGATGCTGCTGATATTGAAGGTAAAGCGATTGCGTTTTTAAGAGAAGCGGGGATAAATGGCTTCCTTTGGGAACGATTCGGTTCAGTGGATGATAACCGTTTCAATATCAATATGATTGTGTATCAGATGGACGATAAAAGTATTTCATATAATCAGATTCGGCAGGAGCTTGAAAAAAGGAATATTGAGATAGATACGGATATCTCTTATATAAGCAGAACAAATCTCGATAAACTTGCCCGCCGTGCAACAGGCTACGGACTGGCTGATAAGGTATGGGGTGCAGATGAGGCTTACAATAAAGGCAGTTATATCGATACATTAGATGCATATTATTTAATTCATGGAGATACAAATTATATTGTATTTGCAGGAGAGATGATAGATGTGGATAGAGATAGTGTCTGTATCCTCTGCAATGATTTTTACAGTTATAATCCGAAACCTTATGTCGTTACTTTGAAACGAATGGATGATGGTGATTTTCGCTTTATAAGTATTCAGAATCTTTATGAAGATGTGGGAGATTCTCCCGGCTACTAAAATTAATTTTGAATAATAATAAAAAAGCAGGAAGGTAAAATATGGTGGGAGAAAATTATACCGGGCAGCATGAGACGACTGATGCTTTGCGTACGGAAACAGAGCGGGCAACCGATAAAAAATGCCCGAAGTGTGCAGGAGTGATGGCTTTTATGCCGGGAAGTCAGATACTTCTTTGCCCGTATTGCGGGCATAAGGAAGAAATTGCCGCAGTAAGTCGGAGTTTTACAGCACAGGAACTGGATTTTAACCTTGCTGAGGATGATGCTCCGACAGATTGGGGTACTGAAACAAAGACTGTGCACTGCCAGTCATGCGGTGCAGATACTATATATGACACAAATCAGATTTCGGGTGAATGTCCCTATTGCGGTTCAAATCAGGTTATGCCTGTTGCCCAGCAAAATACAATGTCTCCCGGAGGAATTGTGCCTTTTAAGTTGGATGCCGGACGGGCGGCACAGCTTTTTAAGAGCTGGATTGAAAAAAAGTTTTTTTGTCCTAAACTTGCGAAAGAGAGTGCCAAGCCAAAAGCATTTAAAGGACTTTATGTTCCGTTTTGGACTTTTGACACAAACACACATAGCAACTATAGCGGAGAGTACGGTCTTGACCGTAAAACAGAGGATAAGGATGGGAATACCCGGATTGAGACCGACTGGTTTAATACTCGTGGGGCTTATCACCATAAAATAGACGATATGCTTATATGTGCTTCACAGAAACAGGACGGAGGTATGATTGCAGGGCTGGAACCTTTTCAGACTTTGGAAGCTCAGGAATACAGACCTGAGTACATGGCAGGCTTTATGGCGGAGAGATATACCGTTAAAATGAAAAATGCATGGGAAAAGGCAAAACAGAAAATAGCCTCCTTGATTCGTGGAGAGGTGGACACAAAGATAAGAGATGAGAACAAGGCGGATCATACGAGAAATATTCAGATACAAACGGAATATGCAGATATAACTTATAAATATCTGCTTCTTCCGGTATGGATATCCTCTTTCCGTTACGGTGATAAGATATATAACTTTATGGTAAACGGACAGACCGGCAAGGTTAGCGGAAACATCCCTATATCATGGATAAAAGTTTTGTTAGTTACCGTTGCCGTCATTGCCGTTATTGCACTTATTTTCTGGTTGACACGCCACAATGCAGGAGCGGCTGATTTAGGAATTTCGGTTTTAATATAGGAGAAATAGATTGAAAATGTGAAAAATACTTTTTATCACTATTTGTGCCGAAGATTGGCGGCAGAATATAGATTAATATAAAGAAAATAATTATCAGGGAATACAGCTGAAACGGTTTTGTAAAAAATCATCAGTTATGGTATGGCTATTCAGCCGGGAAGCTTTGCTTCGGAATTAAGCTATGGGGGAAGCGTATTCGAAGCAGGCTAAGGGGAAATTGCAGGGGAAAACTATAAGGAATGAACCAAATATATTTAAATTTTTGAAACGGAGGAAGAAGCATGGGACTGTTACAGGTTGGAGTCGGAGCATTAAGTTCGGTTCTGGCGGATCAGTGGCGTGAATATTTTTACTGCCCGTCCATGGATGTAAATGTGCTTGTAAAGAAGGGTGAAAATAGAAAGTCAAATAGAAGTTTTAATACAAAAGGAAGCAGCAATATTATCTCAAATGGCTCTATTATAGCTGTTAATGAAGGGCAGTGTATGATTATAGTAGAGCAGGGAGCTATTGTAGAAGTCTGTGCACAGGCGGGAGAATTTGTCTTTGACAAATCAACCGAGCCCAGCATCTTTTATGGAGGATTGGGTGAAGGCGTAAAAAAGAGCTTTGATACCTTTATGAAAAGGGTTACGATGGGAGGAGATACCGGAAAGGATCAACGTGTTTACTTTTTTAACACCAAGGATATTATAGGAAATAAATACGGTACAGCCAATCCGGTGCCGTTTCGTGCGGTGGATGAGAAGATAGGTCTGGATATGGAGATCAGTCTTCGCTGTCATGGAGAGTATTCCTATAAAATGGTTGATCCGATAGCATTTTATAAGAATGTATGCGCTAATGTTGAAGATGAATATACCAGAGATCAGATTGACTCTCAGTTAAAATCTGAGATACTGACCGCACTGCAACCTGCATTCGGAAGGATAGCTGATATGGGCATACGCTATTATCAGATCACTACACATACAAAGGAGCTTACAGAGGCGGTAAATGCTGAAATTTCCGCTGACTGGGCAGAACACTACGGACTTGCGATTGCAAAATTTAATGTAAGTTCCGTAACGGCACCTGAGGAACAGGCGGAAATGATCCGTGAACTGCAAAGAAATGCAGTATTTCGTGATCCCGGTATGGGAGCGGCACATATGGTCGGTTCTACCGCATCGGCTATGCAGTCGGCAGCAAAAAATACTTCTACGGGACCTATGATGGCATTTGCAGGTATGAATATGGCAAATGCGGCAGGCGGTGTGGGAGGAGTACAGGGACTCTACGGAATGGCACAGCAGCAACAGATGCAGCAACAGCAAATGCAGCCACAACAGATGCAACAGCAGCAGCCGGCGACAGCGGTACCTGGTTCAGGTGAAACTTCCGGTTGGAGTTGTAGCTGCGGAGCAAGCGGGAATAAGGGTAAGTTTTGCATGGAATGTGGCAAACCGAAGCCTGAGGATAGGGTAAGCTGGACATGCAGTTGCGGGACAGGCGGAAATAAGGGCAAGTTTTGTATGGAATGCGGAAAACCGAAGCCGGCAGGCATCCCGCAGTATAAGTGTGATAAGTGCGGTTGGGAACCTAAGGATCCGACACATCCGCCTAAGTTTTGTCCGGAGTGTGGAGACCCGTTTGATGATGGAGATGTTGTAGGATAGGATTTAAATAGATTTATATGTGTACTTTGTTGAATTAACTGTATTTATATAATACTTTATAAGTGGACATGGGAAATACATAGTGATGGTGAATGGTATTATAAGAATCTTGAAAGCTCAAGACCGCTAGGTTCGATGTATGCTAATGAAAAAACTCCTGATGGATATACGGTAAATAAAGACGGACAATATATTATGAATTGTACCTTACTTCTGGATGAATATAGTACATCAATCAATTCAGACTGCATTATGTAAGGAGCTACCGGGTAATGGCAGATGACATAATATTTTAAACTTCTTAAAATGTATATGTACAATCTATAAAAGAAAGCTTCAAAAAACGGCACTGTAAATAGGAGGGCGGTTCATTGAATAATAAAAAATTGTTGAATTGTTTGGTTGACTGTTCAACGGATACAGAGATTTCATTTGTTGCCTGTTGTGAGGAATGTAAAAAAATAAAGTTAAACTTTACAAAAAAATTTTCAAAAGCAGGTGCCTGCCCTGAATCGGAGAAAAAGATAGCATTTTATCGCATTCTTTATCAAAGAGAACGAGAGCAGTTGAAAGAAAAAATGTTAAAGGCTTTAGAGGAACATTTCAATATTTGTCCGATCTGCCAGCGTATAGTGTGTGATGATTGCTTTCTAATATGTGATGATATTGACATGTGTAAGAGTTGTGCAGAAATGCTTGAAGAAGAGGGTAATAATATTACAGAATCTTTATAAAAAATAGTGAGAAACGCAATGAGGGTATTTCAGAAGTATAAAATGTATCAGAAATAGATGCATTAAATACTTCTGAGATGCCCTTATTTTTGACTAACGACATTGGTATTTGATTTAAGGCATTTGTATTAAGAAAAAATATAGATTTTATTAATACAGTTATGACATAAAGGCAGGTATATGGTGTGCCGGTGGAATCTGCCAAGTTCGCAGTCTTTTTTTCGTGTGTAATATATAAAACTATGTTATAGTAAATTTGTCCGATATTAGGCGATACATATATTCATGCTATTATTGTAATAAATGTATCTTTTAAACAATATGTATTTTTTATACTTTTGACACTTGTATCATAATATAAATACACGAAAACCAATAAACAGGAGGAAAAATATGGAAGGCTTTGAAATAAAAGGAAAATTCAATACTGCCGTCTGTTATGCAAGTGTAATTGAAGATGAGGCTATAGAGCAGATAAGACGTATGTGTGATTACCCTATGAGCCAAAATTCACAGATACGTATTATGCCTGACGTGCATGTAGGCAGAGGTTGTACCATAGGTACTACAATGACAATTACCGACAGGGTGGTTCCAAATATAGTGGGAGTTGATATAGGATGCGGTATGTATACTGTCAATTTGGGAAAGATAGAAATTGATTTTGAAGAATTTGATAAAGCGGTAAGTATAGTTCCTTCAGGCAAGGCTGTCTGGGAGGGGCGGGATGAAAGATTTGATCTTCAGGAGCTTGTATGTTACAGACAGCTTAAACAGACAAAAAGAATTGAACGCTCAATAGGAACATTGGGTGGAGGCAATCATTTTATAGAAGTAGATCAGGCTTCTGACGGTACAAAATATCTTGTAATACATTCAGGCAGTCGTAATCTTGGAAAACAGGTTGCTGAAATTTACCAACAGCTTGCGGTAGATCTTGACAAAGGTATAGGAGAATATCTTGATGCAAGAGAAGAAATTATAAGAACTTATAAAGAGCAGGGACGCAGGGATGAGATACAGAAGGCATTGGAGAAGCTGAAATGGGATAAAGAAAATACGGATCCTGTTATGCCTAAGGACCTGTGCTATCTTACAGGCAAGTATCTTGAAAGGTATCTGCATGATGTAAAGATATGTCAGGCATTTGCACGCAGAAACAGAGAGAAGATGGCAGAGGTTATATTAAAAAAAGCTCGGATAACTCCTTTGGAAAGCTTTCATACTATACATAATTATATAGATACTGATGAAATGATATTAAGGAAAGGTGCGATAGCCGCTCATGCAGGTGAAAAGGTTCTGATACCTATAAATATGAGGGATGGCAGTATACTTGCCGTAGGAAAGGGTAATCCTGACTGGAACTACTCAGCTCCGCACGGTGCCGGAAGACTTATGTCAAGAAGCGCTGCAAAAGAGAAGTTAAGTCTTGAAGAATATAAAAGCAGTATGGAAGGGGTATATACGAGTTCAATAAATGAAAAAACGCTTGATGAGGCTCCTATGGCATATAAATCCATTGATGATATTATAGGTATGGTAAGTATGTCTGTTGATATATTAGATATAATGAAGCCGGTCTATAATTTTAAGGCATCAGAATAAATGTCTGCCATATAAATGTCTGCTATATTTACGACCATGGGTAAAAAGGTCATTTTTAAATGGATTTTACGATTTTGATCTAAGCATTTTATACTGCTAACTGTCGAACTCCCGTATACAGGAATTACTTGTTCCTTATGTGTATATTTAATATTAATAAAAAGGTAAGTTGTAATATAAATGTAAAAGTATTACAATAAATATGTAACTTATTAATTATTACATAAGGAGGATACATGATTATTAAAGATAGAGCAAAAAAGATGTTTTCAGCAGCTCTCGGTATATATATGGCTTTTGCAGCTATATCTCCGGTATATGCCTTTTATCAGACACCTTCAAATAAAAAGGGTCTTGCTGTAAGTGGTATTGCAGTTGATGAATGTCGTGATCTTGGAGTAACGCAAATAATATGGAACAATCCTATAAATCATTTTTATGAGAATTTATACCAGGCAAATAAAGATGCGGGAATTACAAATACCGTTATCATGCTTAATCCGTGGCAGACTGAAAATCCGGCACTGCTTCCGGTATCAAAGCCGGCAGGAGGTGCGGTATTTTATGGATTCAATGTTTCAGGAGATGAGGCTAAGGCTGCGTTAAAGGCGGTTGCACAGAGATTTGCACATCAGTACAAGGATCTGGTTTCAAACTGGATTATAGGGAATGAGATAAATAACGGCAGAACATGGAATTATCTCCCGACTACCGATATAAATGCGTATACACAGCAATACTGTGAAGGTTTTAGGATATGGTATGATGCTATAAAGGCAGAAAATCCGGATGCAAGGGTATTTATACCTTTTGATCACAGATGGAAGTGGTATTCTGATCAGGGTGCAGGTATATATCAGGCTAAAGATATGATGCCTATAATAAACAGTTACTTAAAGGATACCGATTACGGCATTGCATGGCATGCCTATCCTCAGGGGCTTGTAGATCCTGATTTTAGAGATGATCCTGACGTGAAAGACACGCCGGATTCACCTATTATAAACATGAAGAATCTGCATGTGCTTACAGATTTCTTTAAACAGGAGGAATATCTTTCGCCTGAAAAAAAGGTAAGACATATAATACTTTCTGAACAGGGATTTAATGCAACAAGTGAAGCACTTCAGGCTGAGGTTATAAGTGAGGCTTACAAGCGAGCAAAGGAAAATCCTTATATAGAGGGATTTTATCTGAGCAGGCAAAATGATGTCGGTGAAATGTTTCAGGGAAAAGCTATGAAATTCGGCTTAAAGGATGCATCAGGTCGTAAAAGAGCGGCTTATGATGTATATAAGAATTTAGATTAGGCACTTTATGTTGTAATTATGACTGTATGCTATAAATGCCTAATTTTATCGACCGCAATCATACCGGCTTTAAACGGTGGGATTGCGGTCGATTTTTAATGTACTAGGCTAACGCTGTTCCACAAAATTGGTTTGATTTTATTCACAGTTAAGAATATAATATTGGCAGTTGTTGCTAATATATAATTTGAATAACGAATGGAATATAAATTTATCTAAGGAAATTTCAGAGATGTAGGACATATCTAAGCGTCGGATGCATGTACTTTCCTCCAAAAATAGGGTTGATGGAGTCGTTAGACTTAGATATTTTTAGGCTATTTTTACGAAATGCAAGGGAGTTAGAGGACTCAAGAATTTAAGAGAGAAAAATATATTAAACAGAAAAGCGAGAATAAATAGGATTTCAATGGAGGAGAACTCGGAGAATGTATGGAAAAGCTATTGAACTATTTCTTGTAAATGGATCTGCGGATAGTTTGACTACAGCGGAATTGTCAAACTGGAATGGAAAAGCTATTAAAATTCCAAGAATAGAGATTTCAGGATGTGATCGGGATGATATTAAGGGTGTTGGTGTATACTTCTTGATCTGTCAGGAGGATGATGGAACCGATTCTGTATATATCGGCGAGGCAGAAAATGTGCTTGACAGATTGTCGCAGCACCTTAGAGATTATCAGTCCGGCAAAGAAAACTATTATTGGAATACGGCGGTTGTTTTTGTTGGTAGAGACTTGAATAAAGCTTTAATTCGATATTTAGAAAATCGTTTTGTTGAGATTGCAAAGGAATGCGGTAGATATTCAATCCTGACGAAGAACACATATAAGAATACTGTATTAAAAGAAGCTCAGATTGCCACTATGGAGGAGTTCATTGATAATGTGAAGGTCCTCATTAACACGCTTGGGTATAAGGTGCTTGTACCGGTTCCGAAAGCTACAGATGATACGATTTATCTTTATTGCAAAGGTACAGAGTCAAATGCGAAAGGGTTTGTAAGTACAGGCGGATTTACGGTATTGACAGGCTCTAAAATATCAGCTCACACTGTACGCTCTTTGGAGACAAGGGGAAAGACCTATTATAATTTGAGAAATACTCTAATAAAAGAAAATGTCATAAAGGATGGTGTATTCCAGAGGGATTATGAGTTTAGTGCACCATCAGCGGCTTCAGCCGTAATTCTTGGTCGCACATCTAATGGTAATGTCGATTGGAAGACAGAGAATGGGACGAAATTAAAAGATTTGTAAGGGGTGTTTAGATTGAAGTACACCACAAAGAAGATTTTGTAACTTATATTTACAGAAACTACTTACATAAACTCAAGAACTTATCTTGACAATAAATTCGTCAGTATTATATAATTAACCCATATTTGGTTAGCGTCAGCTAACACCGAAGAAGCTAATGATTAAGCCGTTGTTTAATTATACAGCTCTACATGGATTTGCGAAAAATATTTTCTTATGTTTAATGCATTTCATAGGAATTGTTAAAAAAATGTATGAAGCAGGAAGTCCATTTTTTTAGACAATGGGCAGTTCACATTTAGAGGTTTTTTAAGGTCTTAAAAACAAGGGGGAATATAAATTATGTTAAACAAATCAAGATTCAGTGTAAAAGATTTAGTAAATGCCGGCATGTTTTCGGCATTGATTATAGGAGTATTCTGGTGTTGCGGTATGATAGGATTTATCCCTGTACTTATGCCGTTTGTACCGTTTTTAGGGGCTTTTTGTTCGGCACCTGTATTTATGCTCTACACCTCAAGGATAGATAAGCCGGGTATGATAGGCATACTTGGATGTTTATTTATGCTTGTATTTTCGCTTTCCGGTCATGGGCTTTTTGTTATACCTGTGGTGATAGTGCTTTCAATTATAAGCGAGATTATCCTGTATACAGGCAAGTATAAGAGTATAATACATGCAAGGCTGGCTTATACGGTGTTTATGGCAAGTTCGGCAGGACCGCTTGTTCCGATATATATATCAAGGGAATCTTACAGGCAGTATCTTATTGCAAGTAATTACGGTGCGGATTTCGCCGATAAAATGCTGGCGGTTATGCCTATGTGGTCATTTTTTCCGATAGTGCTTGCAGGCTGTTTGGGTGCTTATTTGGGAACCGGATTGGGAGTAAAATGTTTAAATAAACATTTTAAGAAGGCGGGAATGATTTGAGCGAGCGAGAGTTTGTAAATAAAAATTTTAAAAATATTATTAATATTGATTTCAGGACAAAGCTGATTATGACTATGTTTCTGTCATTGACAGTTCTGTCGGGGAAAGTACAGTATAGATATCCTATATTCTTATTTGCAATATCCGTGGTTCCCTACCTGTTTCTTTTAGATATAAGGGAATATGGCAAATGTATAAAGGGTTTGATATTAACATGTGCAGCATGGGCTGTATCGGAATTTCTTCCTAAAAATACAGATAGTTTTTTACAGGGAATATTATATATGGCTGCGGCTATTGTTATACGTATGCTTCCGGGAATTATGGCAGGATACTATACATTTATTTCCACAAGTATGTCGGATATGACACAGTCTTTAAGGCGGATGCACATGCCGGATGCCTTTATAATACCGGTTTCTGTAATGTTCAGGTTTTTTTATTCAATAAGAGAAGATTATAAAAATATAAATGAGGCGATGAAAATGCACGGTCTGACATTTATTAAAAATATTACCGATCCTGCAAGGATACTTGAGTATAAGCTTGTGCCGCTTCTTGTATGTTCGATGAGGACTGCCGATGATGTTGCCGTATGTGCTATGACAAGGGGGATGGTTCCGGGCAGTAAAAGAAGCAGTATTTCAAATGCAAGACTTAAGGTACTTGATTATATAATTATGTTTTTGTTTGCAGGCATATTTATTTATTTTGTTATTTTTAACTGACAAAGTATTGATTTGCAGGTAAAATACGGTTTCATTATAATATACTGTATAAAAATAAAGGAAGGAGCTGTGCCTTTGCTGCCGGCATAAATATATGATATGCTTGAATTAAAAGGAATTAGCCTCAGTTATGAGAAGGTTTGCATATTATCAGGTATAAATGCGGAGTTTAAACATGGAGAGGTAAATGTAATTACAGGAAATTCAGGCTGCGGCAAAAGCAGCCTTATAAAGCTCATAAACGGTATAGTTCCGTATATTGATAAAGCTGAGGTTTCAGGAGATATAATTCTTGAGGGTATATCCCTGCAGGATAAAAATATAGTTGACAGGAGTAGACATATATCAAGTGTTTTTCAAAATCCGAAGACACAGTTTTATGCACTGGATACTACTGATGAGATGGCATTTGCACTTGAAAACAGGGGGGTTTTCAAAGAGGAGATATTTAATAAAATTATGTTTTACAGCGGGCTTTTAGGTACCCGAAATCTTATGGGAAGAAATATATTCAGGCTTTCAGGCGGAGAGAAACAGATGGTTGCAATAACTGCCGTCTCATGCATGGAACAGCAGGTCTATCTGTTTGATGAACCGTCATCATCACTTGATATTAAAGCAATGGAAAATCTCAAAGAGGCAATACTTAAATTAAAGGAGCTTGATAAGATAATCATTATTGCAGAACACAGACTGTCGTATCTTAGAAATATAATTGATAATCTCTTTATAATAAAAGACGGGAATATGGTAAAGTTCGAATCAGGCGGTATAAATGATGATATATGTGCCGAATACGGCTTAAGAATGTTAAAAAAAGTAAAAAAGGAAGAATTATCAAAAGAATCGACTTCAGTAGCAGATCTGTTTGCTAATGAAAGTAAAAATATATCAGCCGGCTATGATAAAAATCTGTGTAATGACACGGATGTTTTATATTGCAGAGATTTTAAGTACAGATACGGAGATCATGAAGTATTTAATTTTGATATATATTTTAAAAAGGGAGTACACTTTATAATAGGTTCAAACGGTGTGGGAAAGACAAGCTTTATACGTTGTTTATGCGGTTTATCAAGAGGTTTTAAGGGAAAGATTTATTATGGGAGGCATAGAGTAAGGAGACCCCCTGATATAATATCACTTGTTATGCAGGATGTTAATTACCAGCTTTTTACGGAAAGTGTATGGGATGAAATTTCAATTGTGTCTGACGATGATGTAAAAAAAGAAAGCATACTTAAGGATTTCGGTCTTTCAGATAAAAAAGATCTCCATCCGCAAAGCCTTTCAGGAGGTGAAAAACAGCGTCTTGCGATCGCACTCTGTGCCGCCTCAAAAAAGCCGGTGGTTATACTTGACGAGCCGACAAGCGGACTATGCAGAAACAGTATGTACAAAACCGCAGATTTTATAAATGCTATGAGAGATGACGGAAAAACGGTTATAGTTATATCTCATGATTATGAGTTTATAAAATACTGCCGGGGAAATATAGTTGAATTTAAAGGCAGAGAAACAAAAGCTCTCTAAAAGTATATCTGATAAAGCTTAGATACATTTTAGGGAGCTTTTGTTTTTTAGCCTTTATTTTGAGTATTTGTTTTTGAACCTCTGTTTTTTGAGCTTCCGGTTTTTGAGCTTTTATAATTTTATTTAAGCTATTTAAGCAGTTGTATATTCGGGAAATATCTTAAAACCACTTTTGCGATTATTTTGTCTTTATGAACATAAGTATTTATCCACCGCCTTGCATCTTTTGAGCTGTTTCTATTGTCTCCCAGACAGAAATACCCGCCGTCAGGCACTTCAAAATGCATAGGTGCTTCAGGCAGCATGGCTTCTTTTATATAAGGCTCATCAAGCGGAGTTTTTGAGTTATTTAGATATACCTTGCCGTTAATTATATCCACGGTATCACCCGGGATGCCTATAATCCTCTTTACATAATAAACTTTCTCATCATCGGGGAATTTAAATATAACTATATCTCCTCTTTGAGGGTCTGAAAACAGGTAAGCCATCCTAAGTCCTATAATCCTGTCATTGGTCATTATAGTATTTTCCATGGAAGCTGAAGGGACTCTTGAATTTGCAATTATAAAATTATTAAGTACAAGAGCTATAATAGCCGCTATGACTATAACGCTTATCCAGCTTAAAATCTCTGACAACAAGTTAAAATCCTTCTTTCCGGAATTCTGAGAAAAATTTACAGAATTGAAATCATTCTGATTTGGAATATTTTGTTCTTTATAATCCATTATAATACACTACCCCTTTTTCTATTCTATAATTTAATTTTTAAATGTTGATTCCGACGACACTTCTAAGTTATCTCTATGTATTAATGCAGTACAGTATATAGTATATAAAAACATTATAATTAAATCTGCTTATGTAAAGACATAAATATCAGCCGGATTTAACTGATACTGTTCTGTATCTAAAAATATCAACGCTACCTAGTTTAAGCCAGATAGGCAATATGTGCAATAGGAATTTTCAATATTTATGAAAATTATTAGCTTTTTAATCCGAAAAATGTTAGAATTATATGTAATCTTTTATAAGTGGTTATACACAACTTAAGACTTTATAAATAAATACTTAAACTTAAGGATATGTATACAAATTTATATAAAGCGTTCCGGGTAATCCGGTACCAAGTATTCAGGAGGAAGACATGGAGAATTTATTGTACAAACTTATAGACTGGGCGGCGATTGAGGATATAGAATACTCTGAATCATCAGATCCGCATGACGTTCTCGGGGCACATCAGACAGAAGCCGGATTACTTATACAGGCATTTATACCGGATGCCGAATCTGTTGAGGTTGAATTTATTGCCGTCAAAAGCACTTATGATATGGAAAAGCTCAATGATAAAGGTTTTTTTGCAGTGCTTATTGATCGAAAGGATATTCCGGAATATAAATTTAATATAGTATATAAAGACGGTAATACTCAGAGTATATATGATGCTTACAGATATACCGGTATTTATACCGAAGACGATCTTTCAAGATTTGAAAGAGGTGTGCATTATGATATATATGAAAAGATGGGAGCACACTGTATCACTATAGAGGGTGTTGAAGGAGTATACTTTTCAGTATGGGCACCCGGAGCTATGAGAGTATCGGTTGTAGGTGATTTTAACTGCTGGGACGGCAGGCGGCATCAGATGCGGCGAATAGGAGATTCAGGGATATATGAGATATTTATACCTGAGGTACAGGAGGGATTTATATATAAGTATGAGATAAAAACCAGGCGTGGTGAGCCTATGCTTAAATCAGATCCTTATGCAAATTATTCACAGCTTAGACCTGAAAGTGCAAGCATTGTAGTAAATATAAACGGATATAACTGGACCGATGAGGACTGGATGGATTCACGTGATATTTACCAGAGCAACGGCAAAAATTATGACGGCAATCCTATGAATATATATGAGGTTCATCTGGGTTCATGGATAAGAAAGGAACCTCAGATTGATGATGACGGAAAGCCTGTGCCGGGCAGCGAGTTTTATAATTACAGAGATCTTGCACCGAGACTTGCGGAATATGTAAAAGATATGAATTATACACATATAGAGCTTATGCCTGTTATGGAGCATCCGCTTGATGAAAGCTGGGGATATCAGGTTACGGGTTATTACGCACCTACTTCAAGATACGGCAATCCTCAGGACTTTATGTATTTTATGAATTATATGCACAATGAGGGTATAGGTGTGATACTTGATTGGGTACCGGCACATTTCCCTAAAGATCTCCACGGTCTTGGAGCATTTGACGGAACACATGTATATGAGCATGCGGATCCGAGGCAGGGAGAACATCCTCATTGGGGTACTTATATATATAATTACGGAAGACCTCAGGTAACTAATTTTCTTATAGCAAATGCACTTTTTTGGGCAAAATGTTACCATGCCGACGGTATAAGAGCTGATGCTGTGGCTTCAATGCTTTATCTTGATTACGGCAAAAATGATGGGGAATGGGTTGCAAATAAGTACGGAGGACATGAAAATCTTGAGGCGATTGAATTTTTAAAACATTTAAATTCAATAATGAAGATAAGACATAATGATGTACTTATGATTGCTGAGGAGTCCACTTCATGGCCCAAGATAAGCGGTGATTTAAGAGATGGGGGGCTCGGCTTTGACTTTAAGTGGAATATGGGCTGGATGAATGATTTCCTGCATTATATGCAGGTGGATCCATATTTTAAGAGTCATCATTACGGGGCATTAACTTTTTCAATGCTGTACCAATACAGTGAAAACTTTATACTGGTACTGAGTCATGATGAGGTCGTACACGGAAAAGGTACACTTGCAGGCAAGATGCCGGGAAAGACGCAGGAGGAGAAAAACGCAAATTTAAGAGTCGCATATGGCTATATGATGACACATCCGGGAAAAAAATTGATTTTTATGGGACAGGAATTTGCACCTTTAAATGAATGGAATGAGATGCATGAGCTTCCGTGGGGCATACTGAAATATCCGGTACATAAATATATGCAGGAATATGTTAAACAGCTTAATTTATTTTATGTAGAACATGAAGCACTTTGGAAGCTTGACTGCGAGCCTGAAGGATTTGAGTGGATGACATGCAATTCTTATAAGGAAAATGTAGTAGCCTTTGTAAGACACAGTGAATATTATCAGGATGACATACTTGTAGTATGTAATTTTACACCGCAGTCATATCCAAGCTTTGATATAGATGTTCCGTACCACGGTATATATACTGAGGAGTTTAATTCGGATTATGAAGGTTTTGGAGGCGGAGGAATGTTAAATACAAAAGCCCTCACTTCAAAAGCAAGGCAGCATAATAAAAATCAAAAAAATGATAAAGGCACGGATATAAATACAGGTGATAGAGATAAAGATACGGGATTATCTGTAAAAGATGACGAATTTGATAAATCTGAGGCTGCACAGGAGAGGGAAATTATAAGCATACAGCTGCCTCCTTTGAGTATGGTGGCTTTTTCAGTAAAAAAGGTTGATTCCAAAAAGGGAAAAAAGGATGTAAAAAACAGTGCTAAAAAGACTGCTGTAAAAGCACATAAAAAGGAACAATCAAGGCTTGAAGACAAGGGCATGCTCCAAAAAACTTCAAAAAAAAGAAATATAACAATTGTTAAATCTGATGCCGGAGATAATATATGATAAATATACCGCATTTAATGCAGCATTTAAGTAATGCGGGTTTTACCTGCTTTCAGGCGGCAGGCTCCGAAACTATTGCGACTGATGTGCAGGAGGCGGTAAATAAGGATCTGGAAAAGATGCAGCCTGATGTTGTAGCGGATACTCTAAAAAATATGACACCTGTATTTTTGGGATTTTTATACCAGCTGCTTGTGATAATAATTATAGCCTTAGCAGGGAAAAAGCTGATATCAATATTATGCAGTATGCTTAAACATTCGCTTAACAGACTAAACATGGAAGAGGGGGCGAAAAAATTTATAATTTCGCTTGTAAAAGCTCTTTTGCATCTTGTTGTAGTGTTTATAATTGCGGAAAGACTTGGTATAAGTTCAAGTTCACTTGCTGCCATACTCGGCTCTGCCGGCATAGCGATAGGGCTTGCGCTTCAGGGAAGTTTAAGCAATTTTGCCGGAGGCATGGTTGTGCTTTTTATGAAACCGTTTAAAGTCGGTGATTATATAAGCGGTGCAGGCGTTGAGGGCAGTGTGAGTATGATAGGGATTATCTATACAACAATTATAACTGCCGATAATAAAAAAATAACAGTTCCGAATGCAAGTTTGTCAAATGCGGTAGTAACGAATATTACTGCATTTGACAGGCGCCGCCTTGATATAAGCATAGGTATAAGCTATGAATCGGATTTGGAAACTGCAAAAAACTGCATAAAGGATATATATGCAAATGATAAACGTATATATAACGAACCTGAGGTTTTGGTATTTGTAGAATCCTTTGAAAGTTCATGTATAATGCTCGGAAGCAGGGCGTGGTGTCAAACTTCCGAATATCTTGAGGTAAGATGGCATATACTTGAGCAGATAAAAAATAAATTTGATGAAAACGGTATTGAGATACCATATAATAAGATTGATGTAAAGGTTATATGATGATACAGAAGTAAATGCCTGTTACAGAATATCTGATAGAAATTTTATTAAAGATAAGAATTTTATTATAAGATAAAAAATCAAGATAAAAATTTTATCTTAAACAGAAATTAATAAAAATAGAGATTGAAGGAGAAAATCCGTCTACGGTACTTAGATGTATAAGGCGGCAAAATAAAATATTAATGAAAAGAGCATGCGGAGTACTGCTTCCTATATCAAGTCTTCCCGGAAATTACGGTATAGGGGGATTTTCAGAGGAGGCTTATGATTTTATTGACAGGTTAAAAAAAGCGGGACAGAGTTTGTGGCAGATATTACCCCTTTCGCCTACGGGACATGGTAATTCTCCCTATCAAAGCTGTAGTGCGTTTGCCGGGAATATGAATTATATATCACTTGACGAGCTTGTAAAGGACGGGCTTTTGGATAAATCTGAGCTTGATGAGATAGATTGGGGAGATGATAATGAAAGAGTGGATTATGAAAAAATCTGGCTTAACCGTGAAAAGGTTTTAAAAAAAGCATTTTTAAAACAGAAAGACCTCAACATTAAAACAGATATAAAAAAACTTTCTAAGGAAACACGGAATTATTGTCTCTATCAGGCACTAAAAGAGGATAATGATAATGCTGCATGGTATGAATGGGAATCCGGGCTTAAACTTGCTAAGGAAAGGGAGCTTAAGGCGGCAAAAATAAAGCTTAAAGATGAAATAGAATTTTATGAATGGATACAGATTGTATTTGAAAAGCAGTGGAAAAAACTTAAAGAATATGCCAATGATGCAGGGATTCAAATTATAGGAGATATACCTATTTATGTTGCACTTGATTCTGCCGATGTATGGCTTAATCCGGAACTTTTTTTGTTTAATGAGGATAAAGAGCCTGAGCTTGTGGCAGGCTGTCCGCCCGATTACTTTTCGCCTGAAGGTCAGCTTTGGGGAAATCCTTTATATAACTGGAAAGTACATAAAAAGACAGATTTTGCATGGTGGAAAAGCCGTATGGAATATGCCTTAAGTCTTTATGACTATGTAAGGGTTGACCATTTTAGAGGCTTTGATGAATTTTATGCAATACCTGCGGAAAATAAAAATGCACTTGAAGGAGAATGGCTAAAAGGACCGGGTATAGAGATATTCAATTCTCTGGCTGCATATTTCGGGAAAAAACATACAGTTTTACCTATTATAGCGGAAGACCTGGGACTTATGACTGACAGCGTTATAAAGCTTGTAAAGGATTCGGGATTTCCGGGTATGAAGGTGCTTGAGTTTGCATATGATTCAGATGACAAAAATATGTACCTGCCGCATAATTATATAAGAAACTGTGTGGCTTATACAGGTACTCATGATAATGCACCTTTACAGGAATGGCTTGGCAATCTTTCTGAAGAAACAAGACTTTTTATGATAAGATATCAGGGCGGAGAACATACGCCGGAAAAGGATCTTCACTGGGATTGTATAAGGACACTGCTTGCTTCAATAGCCGATACAGTTATAATTCCTATGCAGGATTACCTCGGACTTGGTGATAATGCCCGTATAAATACCCCGGGAACCGCTTCAGGCAACTGGCAGTGGAGACTTAAGAGTGAAGATTTTGATGAGGGGCTTATATGGCACTGCAATATGCTTGCAGGAATCTATTCAAGAAAATAATTTGATTATAAAGAATTTTTATTATATAAAACACCGGATATGCAGTTAAAACATATCCGGTGTTTTATAATTAAAGTTTTTATAAACAAGTTTTTAAAAGCCGTTTTTTATTAATATATTCTTATTGAGTTATTTTTATTAAAGCTATTTTTATTAAAGTTACCTTCACTATGCTGCAATCTGATCATATTATTTTGCAGCTTTAATTGAAACTGTATTATTGTGCAGTTTCTCCGGGACCATGTGTTGCCGTCTTTCCGGTTGCTTTTTCGGAAGATTTAGACTCTTCAGCGGTTTTGCTTTGTGAAGCTTTTGAAGAGCTGCCGGAGCCACTTTTAGATGAAGCGGCGGAGGACTGGTCTTTAGAAGAGCTGCTTTTTTGCGAAGCAGAAGTTGTATTCTTTGCAGAGCCGCTTTTTTGTGAAGCGGAAGCTGAACTTTTTGCAGAGCCGCTTTTTTGCGAAGCAGAAGTTGAGCTTTTTGTGCCTGCCGAGGTGGATTTTGAACTGCTTTTTGAAGTTTTTGATGAACTGTCTTTTGCAGACGATGCTGAAGTAGAAGACTTTTTGGTCTGACTGCTTTTTGCAGATGTAGTTGAGCGGGCAGTACTTTCATTGCGTGCTTTTGTGTTTTCAGTATGTGAAGAGTTCTCAGAACTTTTTTTATCGTCAGCTGCTTTAGAATGGTCGCTGTCAGTCGTGTCGTCTTCATTTGAGGCGCTTTCAGTTTCACGTTTAGGATGCCTGTCAACACGGCTGAAATTGGCAACACTCTGGTTACCCACCTTATCAACTACATGTATCTCAAGGCTGTCGGTATCATAGGGGAATATAACTGATGAATCCTCTTTATTTACAGATTCAGGTCTTATATTATTGCCGTCCGCATCTATGCCGTAAAGTTTATCAAAATCAATGCCTGATTGGTCATCCTCTAACGTTAAGCTTACCTTTGAATCCTCAGTTTCTTCAGGTTCAAGTATAAGCGGCGGAGTAGTATCTATTGAATCAATCTGGTCATAAACGATTTTCCTCATACCGTTTAAGTTTATAGCTTCAACAGAAAGACCTCCATTTGAACTGACTACCGCCTCATATATAGTTTTAAGTCCCTCTTTGTGCATTTCCATAGGGATTTCCTTGTCATCAAGCTTTACCACAAATGATTTAAGCGGGTATATGCTGGTTTGTGTGATAGTGATCCCGACAGTCTTAAAATCAGGGTTGCTGTTTATCTCTAAAGTGAATTCCGGCATTGTTGTAACTGCAAAAAAAATGATAGTATTCAACAATATAAAAGGAATAAGAGTAAAAAGAAAAAAATTTCTTCTTGCCCGGGATTTCATAGACTGCTGTTTCATATATGATTGATGATCGTTTTGTGTCGTATTATCTGACATAATATCCTCCTGGATAAATTTCGTACAGTTCAGTATAAGCTTATGTAGCAGTTTTACAGGCTTTATAGTTCACAATATGTCAGACTGCTTTTTAGCAGCTTTTAGATTAAAAAGTATACATATATAGTGTTTAACTGAACTGAAGCTAAAAGTAACGTCCCTTAGCATACCAAAGTTATAAAAAACTGGCAAGAGTATTATAACAGATTTTTATATATTTTTGGTATATAATATATATATTTTGTAGAGCTCTATATTGCTTCATTTTTGCTATATATTGGATAAATATAAAAAATATGCTATAATTATATGCGATTAGGGGACCCCTATGATAAATTGAACTATAATGTAATTGAGGAGGAGTAAAAGATGAAAATTAAGACTAAATTGGGAAAGGGGCTGTCAGTTTTTATTGCCGTATTAGTGTTTGCAGCAGCTCTTGCAGCATGTAGTACAAGTGAAAACAACCAGTCAACAGGGCAAAGCACATCGGTTTCTCAGGACTCAAAGACCTCTGATAAAGCCGGAGGCGAAAGCGAAAGCACGCAGCCTTCAACTGAATCAGTTAAAAAGGGTGCTGACACTGAAAATAAAGCGCAGGCAAAACAGCCTGAAGAACTGCCTGAGGTTGATGCAAATTATAAAAGTGCGGATATAAAGGTCGGAGTATTAAAGGGACCTACAAGCCTCGGGATGCTTAAACTGATGGACGGTGCGGAAAATGATGCTCTTGCAAATAAATATACCGTTATACTGTCTTCAAATGTTGAGGAAGCAGGTCCTAAGCTTTTAAACGGAGAGGTTGATATAATGGCTGCTCCTGTAAATATGGGTGCGGTTCTGGCAAATAAATCAGGCGGGAAAGTTCAGATGCTTGCTATAAATACATTAGGAGTTTTATATATAGGTGCAAAGGGGGAAGATATAAAGAGCGTTGCGGATCTTAAAGGAAAGACAATATATACTTCCGGAAAAGGCGGCACTCCTGAATATGTACTTAAATATATTCTTACAAAGAACGGTATAGATCCTGACAAGGATGTTACAATAGAGTGGAAGAGCGAGCATACTGAAGTTATAAGTACCATAGCGGGTATGGACGAGGCTGTGGTTATGTGCCCTGAACCGTTTATGACAGTTGCAAAGAATACGGTTGAGGGTTTTGATGAAGCACTTGACCTTACAAAGGAATGGGATAAGGTAAGCGACGGTAATAAGCTTATAACGGCAGGTCTTTTTGTAAGGACGGATTTTGCAAAGGAGCATCCTGAGCAGATAAAGAGATTTCTTCAGGAATATAAATATAGTACACAGTGGGTGAATGCAAATATAGCTGAAGCTGCAAAACTTGCTCAAAAGTATGATATAGTTAAAGAACCCGTAGCATTAAAAGCTATACCGAAATGCAATATAACCTATATAGACGGAAAGGAGATGGCTGAGCTTACAAAAGCTTACTTAGAGATTTTATATTCATATAATCCGCAGTCGGTAGGCACAGAGGTACCCGGTGATGCTTTCTTCTTCATACCGTAATATGTATAAAAAAACTGCAGCAGTGCTATTTGCACTGCTGTTTTGGCAATTGACCGCCTCAGCGATAGGGCAGAGCATATTGATTGCAGGTCCTTTTGAAGTATTAAACAGTCTTACAATGCTTATAAGGACAAAAGAGTTTTATCTTACTGTAATACATTCCTTTTCAGGTATAAGCCTTGGATTTATATATGCTTTTGTGCTGGCATCAATACTTGGTTTTATATCATATAAATATGATTTTTTTTCAACACTTTTATATCCCTATGTACTGATGACAAAATCGGTACCTGTAGCAAGCTTTGTAATACTTGCACTTATGTATGTAGGCTCAGGTAACCTCTCAATATTTATAAGCTTTATAATGGTATTTCCAATAATATATACCAATATTCTGGGAGGATTTAAAGCCGTTGATATTAAACTTCTTGAATTTGCAAAGGTTTACGGTATAAAAGGATTTAGAAAATTTAGATATATATATTTTCCTGAGATGTTTGAGCATATTTATTCCGCTTTAAAGGCGGCGGCGGGGATTGCCTGGAAAGCCGGAGTTGCGGCTGAGATAATAGGTCTGTCAAGAAATTCAATAGGCTTTAAGCTTTATGAGTCTAAGCTTTATTTTTCAATTACAGATTTATTTGCATGGACATTGGTAATAATACTTTTAAGCTTAGGCTTTGAAAAACTTTGTGTATTTATTTTAAGGACTGTATACAGATATGCTTGTAATAAATAACTTATGTAAAAAATTCGGGCAGAAAATATTATTTAAAAATTTTAATTTAGAACTTAAAGGCAATGAAAGTATATGTATAACGGGCAGCTCAGGCTGCGGCAAAAGCACTCTTTTAGATATGATAATGGGCATAGAAACCTTTGACGGCGGAAGCATTAAAAAAGATGCAAAAAAAATATCGGCAGTATTTCAGGAAGACAGACTTATAGAAGATCTGAGCTGTTACCGTAATATAGCAATTGTCAAAGGATATGCAGATAATAAGGATAAAAGGCTGCAGAGGGAAAATATAGAAAAGATTGCGTTTGAGCTCGGAATAGGAAGTCTTCTTTTGCAGAAGGCAGGTTCTTTAAGCGGCGGTGAGAAGCGGAGACTTTGCATAGCAAGAGCATTGTACCATAACGGGGATCTTATGATATTTGATGAGGCATTTAAAGGTCTTGATATGGAGCTTAAAAAAAATGTGCTTTTGTATGTAAAAAAAAGTACAGCGGATAAACAATGCATACTTGTAAGTCATGATGAAGATGAAAATATGATTTTTCAGTTTAGAAAAATCAGTTTAAATGATTGATATTAAGGATTGATATTAAAGAAACGATAGTTAGATTATAGTTTCCTTAGATAAAAATATTGGAATTTACGGAGAAATTTAATGTCTAAATATATAATGGCACTTGATTCGGGAACTACAAGCAACAGATGCATAATTTTTGATAAAGACGGCAATATATGTGAAATGGCACAAAAGGAGTTTAAGCAGTATTACCCAAAGCCCGGATGGGTTGAGCATAATGCGGAAGATATATGGTCAGGGCAGCTTTCCGTTGCAGTTGAAGCAATGGCAAAGATGGGGCTTACAGCCTCTGATATAGCGGCAATAGGTATTACAAATCAGAGGGAAACCACCATAGTATGGGATAAAAACACCTCACAGCCCATATACAGAGCGATAGTCTGGCAGTGCCGAAGAACAGCCGGGTATTGTGATGAGCTTAAAAGAAAAGGACTCGGTGAAAAGATACGTCAAAAAACGGGTCTTATGCCCGATGCATATTTTTCAGCTGCAAAGATCAGGTGGATACTTGACAATGTTGAAGGAGCGGCTCAAAAAGCTGCTGACGGAAATCTGATGTTCGGTACTGTTGAAAGCTGGCTTATATATAAACTTAGCGGCGGTAAGGTTCATGTAACGGATTATTCAAATGCCTCAAGAACTATGCTTTTTAATATACATACACTTAAATGGGATGAGGAGCTGCTTGAGATATTCGGTATACCTGTGAGTATGCTTCCTAAGCCGGTACCGTCAAGCGGAATATATGCCAAAACCGATAAAAGATATTTTGGGGAAAGCATATGTATAGCAGGGGCAGCCGGAGATCAGCAGGCGGCACTTTTCGGACAGGGCTGTTTTGATGCCGGAGAAGCAAAAAATACTTACGGGACAGGTTGCTTTATGCTTATGAATACAGGTGAAAAACCTGTATTTTCAAAAAATGGACTTGTAACCACGATCGCATGGGGTCTAAACAATAGTATAAATTATGCACTTGAAGGCTCGGTATTTGTAGCGGGTGCCGGTGTACAGTGGCTGCGTGATGAGATGAGGCTTATAGATTCCGCCTATGACTCGGAGTATATGGCAAATAAGGTGGAGGATACAAACGGATGTTATGTAGTGCCGGCATTTACAGGGCTTGGAGCACCATATTGGGATCAGTATGCCAGAGGAAGCATATCAGGACTTACAAGAGGAGTAAATAAATATCATATTATAAGGGCTATGTTAGAGTCAGTGGCATATCAGGTGAATGATGTATTTAATGCCATGGAAAAGGATTCAGGCATAGGGCTTAGAAGCCTGAGGGCTGATGGCGGCGGCAGTGCAAATAATTTTATAATGCAGATGCAGGCTGATATATGTGCAGTGCCTGTATTCAGACCTACATGTATAGAAACGACCGCTATGGGAGCGGCTTATCTTGCAGGGCTTGCAGTAGGTTATTGGAAGAATATAGATGAAATAAGAAGAAATTGGAAGATAGAGCGTGAGTTTAAACCCAAACTTGATAAAACAGTAAGGCTGCAAAAAATATATGAGTGGAAAAAAGCTGTTACAAAGTCATTTGGCTGGGCTAAAGAAAACGGTGAAAAACATATAAAATACGATAGTTTAGAGGATATTAAAGAAAAAGATATCAATATAAAAGAAAATCTAAAAGAGTGTTCTGTAAAAAACAATATCGAAACCGATATAAGAAATATGTATTGTGAATTTTCAGAATATGATTTTAATGAACTTAAGAAAATAACCGCTATATTAAGAAGTGAAAACGGTTGCAGCTGGGATAGAAAGCAGACACATGAGAGCCTTGTAAAATGTCTTGAAGATGAATGTCTGGAAGTGATTTCGGCAATTAAAAATAAAGATGACGACAATCTTAAGGAAGAGCTAGGAGATGTACTTTTATTGGTACTTTTAAATTCACAGATTGCATCTGAAAGAGGAAAATTCACAATAGATGATGTGATACAGACCCTGGGAGAAAAACTTATAAGACGGCATCCGCATGTATTTGGAGACAAAAAAGCTGATACGCCTGAAGAATGCCTTGCAATCTGGAAGGAGATAAAAAAACTTGAAAAGGAACAAAGAGGATATAAAAAATAAAATCAGTTTTAAATCAAAGATAGGAATAATTACTATAAAAGCAGATGAAAGCGGTATAAAAGAGCTTTTGCTTTCCGATATATTAAATAAGCATGTACCGGAATATGAAACTGCACTGTATGAAGCGGATTGCGATATGATGCAGGTTCAAAGCTCCGGCACGGTGTCTTTTCTGCTCAATGAAGCCAAAAAGCAGGTGCTTGAATATCTTGCTGCAAAGAGGAAAAAATTTGATTTAAAACTTGCACCTGAGGGAACCGAATTTCAAAAAAAGGTCTGGAAAGCACTGACTCTCATACCGTACGGCAGTACAAAAAGCTATGCGGATATAGCCCTTATGATAGAAAAACCGGGAGCGTACAGGGCGGTAGGCATGGCAAATAATAAAAATCCTATAAGTATAATAATACCCTGTCATAGAGTTATAGGAAAGGATGGGAGTTTAGTGGGATACGGTTGGGGGATTGAACTTAAGGAAAAGCTTTTAGAATTTGAAAAAAACGGGACCTGGAATTTATAAAAAAGACTTTTTATTTTTATCAGAATTCTTTTAGATTTATTCAGTAAAGTTTATAGTATAAGACAAGCACTTAGAATATGAAAAATTGCTGCGGAATATGATAGTATCCATTGAATACTGTTTTCTAAATTTAAACAAAAAGTATTCAACGGATACTATATTTTTTTTATATTTAGTTGTAGTATGAACAGAGGGAGATAACAAAACTTGAATTAGCATTAGGTTGGCACCGTATTTAAAACATATAACATCCTAAAAGCTATTTTTGAGACAGTTGTTATAGCTTTAGCCAACTAAAGAGAGGGGGAAGATTATGAAAAAAAGAGTTTAAGCGGGTAATGATATATTAGTGTGTAATCATATATTATTACGGGTTTAGATTGGAATCATAGATATGAGTGTCATAGATATGAGTGTCATAGATATGAGTTTAGGGTGCTAACTACGCAGATGAATTAAAAAAACGGATGAATTTAAAAACAAAAAACAACAGGCGAAAGTATTTTAACTTATTTATACTACATAGATACTTTTCGCAGAAGGGCGGATTATAATTATGAAAAAAACTATTTTAACTTTTACTACAGTGATGTTTTGTTTACTTATGACAGCCTGCGGCACAGCTTCCGGCAGAGCTGATGAAGCTTTAGTAGGAAAGTATATTCCTGTAAAAGGAACTGCACTGGGAGTAACTTTGTCCGGTGATGATATGGGAGGATTGACAATTGAATTAAAGAGCGGCGGCAAGGCTGAAATTGAGGTATACGGTTCGACTGGAAGTGGAAAGTGGGTTAATGACGACACTACACTGACACTTACAGTTGATAACACCGATATGGTCGGAAAGCTTGGTAAGGATACAATCATATTTGAAGGTTTCTTAAAAGAACAGGTTGGGCATTCAATGGATGTTACATTCGCAAAAGAAGGAACAGATGCTGCAAAACCTGAAAATTTCCTTCCTGAAGAGGAAAAAGCTCTTCTTGGAGACTGGGAAGGTGTTTCTGTTACTGATGTAATGGATGACGATGTCTCGGGAGAAATTTCTCCAAGTGCACTTAAAGTAACTTTAAATCCGGATCATACGGCTGTTATAAGTTTTAAAGGTGAAGAAATTGCCACACCTACATGGAGCATTTTTTCCAACACAGTATCATTTGAAGGTGATGTTGCAGGTGATGCAAGAATTTATGGAGAATATAAAGACGGGGTATTTGTAATCACTTATAGCGGAGAGGATAATTATTATAACTTTACAATGGAAAATTCTAAAAAAGATGCATCTACTCAGGAGAAAGAGAATAAATAGGAATATATTATAGGCTATTAAATTTAATTATTTAAAACTTATGGAACTATATTTACCTGTTAATATGTATCATACTATTGTAAAGCTCCATGAATATAAGGTAAAGCAGGAACTTTATGTAGAAAATTATCCGGATATTTTAAAGAAGATAAAGGACAATAGAATGAGCTTTAAAAGAATTACAGGAGAATAAAAAAATAAAACCGGCAGGTAGCGGACGTTCAACAAAATATGTAAAGATTTAGACTTTAGGTAAAAAGTAAAACAGATAAAATAAAAAGCACTTAAAATTGAGTAAAATGAATCTCAGAAATTTAAGTGCTTTTTTAATATTAATTACATCCCAAAATTGAATATGTCTATTGACAATGGAGTTAGACAATGCTAACATATAATTATCGAGTAATTCCTCAATAAAGGGAGAGAAAATTTGTCAAGTAAAAGATTGTCAAAAAATGCGAGGGAAAAACAAATTCAAAATGCGGCAAAAGAAGTTATTTTGAAAAAGGGTTTTTTTAATACAACAATGGATGATGTAATTGTATGTTCGGGTATGTCGGTTGGAGGTGTTTATCACTATTATAAAAATATCTATGAGATTTTTTATGACCTAATGTCTCAGGGACTTGATTATGGTGAGGAGAGAAACTTTTTGAAGATAGGAGAAAAGCATAATTTAGAAACCTTTGTTGACTTTATGCTAGATAAAATTTTTGATGATAATGAATACAAAGAATTATTCGCAATCCTTTTAGAAGGGATTGCAAGAGATCAAGAGTTGTTAGGAATATATAAAAAACTGAATATTAAATATATTGATATTCTTCATAGAGCGTTTAAAGGTGGCGACATATCAAATGATATATTAGATGATCAGTTTTTAATATTCTTCACACATTCTTTGCTAATAGGGTACGTATCGTTTGAACCTTTAGGAGGAAAAGAATCATTTAAAAAGAACAAAAATATAGTAAAGAAAATGATTTTATTGTATTTAAATGAATTTCAAAGGAGGAAAGATAAATGAAATTAAAAGATGTTATTACTGTCAGTTTACTTGGAGTTGTGGGCTTTGTAATTAGTATGGTATCAGGAATGATAACACAAGTCTTTGGAACCTATGGAGTTTTTGTACATGTTTCAATAGGCAGTTTGTTATGTGCTCCTGTTTATTTCGTTATGTGCCATAAAATTCCTAAAAGAGGAACGATTTTTATTTACTATTTATTAGCAGGTATTATTTATTCACTTATGGGATTTATTCCAATGCTCCCTATTATGGCTGTAGCCGGTCTTTTGGGGGAACTTTGCATAGGTAATAGAGAAAATTATATGAATGACGGTAAAATCAGTATTTCATATGTAATCTCTCAAGTTATTTATGCGTTACATGGTTTTTTCTTTATTCTTTTTTTAGGAGTAGAAGGCTTAACAAAAACTTTTCCAAATTTGTTTACAGTAGAAAAAGCTCAGATGGTAAAAGACACTTTCTTCAATTCAAAGAATATGGCAATCATACTGTCTGTGGAAGTCATTGCAGCTATTTTAGGAACAATGCTTGGTAAATATATTTACAATAAGTTTTTTAACAAGAATATCAAAAGAGAAGGAATGTTATCTTGATGTTTGTAGATAATGTAAAAAGGAAGATACAAATCAAACCAATTTCAATCGGAGTTCTTATGGTTATCTATACAAGCATTGTGTTTTTTAGCACAATGCTTGTATATTGGTTGATGTTACTGTTTAGTTTTGTATTGCTTATTGCCGTAAAAAAGAAAAAATCAATTTCACTATTCATTTTCTATATTATTTTATTTGGATTGATCTCATTGGTTTCAAGTAAATGTACTATTTCAGGATGGATAGGATCGATTTATACAATGGGACTTATTATTCTTAAGCTTTTTCCTTTATGGACTTTAGCGGTTATATTATCAAGTTTTGGTACATCGGCAATTATATATTCATTAAGAAGCCTTCGATTGCCAATTTCATTATGTATTGGGGTAGCTATTTTTTTTCGATTTATCCCGGAATATAGAGCATATTTATCAGAAATAAATGAAGGCTTAAAAACCAGAAATATGGGACTTAGTATTATCAGACCAATTCATAGTTTAGAAATTTATTTAGTCCCTATGATTTACAAAGCATTTGAAACAGGAGAGATTCTATCCTGCGCTTTAATTACAAAAGGAATTGAATATGATTGCAAAAAAACTTCTTATGAAGATCTTTCTTTCACATGGAAAGACTATGGCATTAGTTTAGTTGGACTTGTATTTTTGGGGATTACTATATGGAAAAAATTATAAAAGTTGATATAGAGAATTTTTCATACGGCGGAGAAACTATTTTACAGGACATTCATTTTTCTGTAGAGAAAGGTGAATTCATTGTTATTACAGGTTTGTCAGGTTGTGGAAAAACAAGCTTATTAAGATTATTAAATGGTTTAATTCCAAATCTATATGAGGGGAATATAAACGGAGAAATAAACATATTAGGTAAGCCTGTTTCTGATTATAAAAAGGGAGAAATTGCGAAGTACGTGGGTAATGTTTTTCAAAATCCCAATGATCAATTTTTTGCAAAAGAAGTGGAAAATGAAGTTGCACTAATTGGAGAAAACATGGGAATGGACCGTCCATTGCTACACAAAAGAGTGCAGAATGCCTTACAAGAAATTGGTATTGCTGATTTAAAAAACAAAAAAGTAAGAGAAATTTCTGGAGGACAAAAGCAAAAAGTGGCTATCGCTTCAACTTTGGTATTTGACAGTGAAATTATTTTTTTCGATGAACCTTCAGCGAATCTTGATTATAAAGCAATAAATGATCTTGAAAAAATTTTGAAATATTTAAAGGAACAAGGTAAAACAATAATTATAGCAGAACATAGATTATCATATTTAAGTCAGCTATTGAATCGCCTAATCCTTCTTAAAGACGGAAAGATTCAGGCGATTTTTTCATCTGAAGAACTAACGGCTGATGTCAAACGTGAAAATGATTTGCGTTCTTTTAATAATCAGAATTTAAAATCGACTATGGAAGATCCTGATAATTATCAGATGATAAGTATTGAAGATGTTTATGTCTCTAATAAAGGATATAGTTTGAAGGAACCTGTTAATTTTACCCTAAATCTTGGTGAATGTATGGCTTTAATAGGTGAAAATGGCATAGGGAAGACAACTCTTGCCAAAGAGCTGACAGGTCTTATACCAATGCGAAAAGGGAAGACATCTTATGGTCAGTCTACAAGTAGCAGGTTGTCTAATGTGGCAATTAGCTTACAAAATTGTAGTAATATGTTTTTTTGTGAGACTGTTGAAAAGGAACTAATCCCGAAAGATAAAAATAAAGATCAACAATATTTAGCAGAGGTTAAAAAGTATCTGATTGAAATGGAATTATGGGATAAGAGAATGTTAAATCCACATGATTTATCGGGCGGAGAAAAACAAAGACTAGCACTTCTTATAGCATTCCTTAAAGATTCTAAGTTTATTATTTTGGACGAACCTACGGCAGGATTGGATTATAGAAGGATGGTTCTTGTTGCGGATGCCATTAAGAAAAAAATCAGAAGCACCCCTGTTATGCTTATAACACACGATATAGAACTTATGTTTCAAACTTGCAATACGGTCTATTTACTTTCCAAAAATGGAAATAAAAAGATAAATGTTCGAGGTAATGAATTCAAAATATTAGATTTTTTCAGCAAGAGCTGCAGCCTGTTTACAACCGTCAGTTTTCTCAATATCTCCCTCATTTTGTACACCGGTTATAAGTACCTCACCTACCATATGCCATTTTAATAGAGCGGCAGTACGTTCAATAGGAATCCGTACACCGTCCATAACGGACATATCGTCTTCAGCACAGCAACATATAAGACCGCATCCTTTTCCCGTAACATTTTCACCATCCAGATAAAAAGGGAACGTCTTGTCTATAACCGCTTTGATTTTTGCCGGGATAGAGTACCAGTAAACAGGCATTGTATAGATGATTGTATCTGCTTCTAAAATTGCCGGAGCAATGGAATTGAAATCATCATCAAAAGAACAGGCTTTTCCACTCTTAAAGCATGTTTCACATGCATTGCATCCATCCACATTTAAAGAAGTTGCATCAAATACGGTAATACTATGTCCTCGCTCTTTTGCTGCGTTAATAAAAGCTTTTGTCATAGCAAGACTGTTTCCGTTTTTTCGTGGACTGCCGGTGATAACTACAATTTTTTTACTCATAATATTTTCTCCTGTTTCTTTAAATTGACTTTTAATAATGTCTATATTAAAATTATATATAGAACAGGAATTATAGCAAGTACGCACATTGAGGTGTGATACTTACAATGATGTTCAATACTTACCTATTGGAGAGTTTAAAATGTGTGAAAAACATGTTTCTGCCGAGTGTATAAATTCTACAGGATTTAGTTATACATTATCGTTAATCAATGGCAAATATAAAATGTCTATCCTATATGCTTTAATGTCATTTGGTGTGGTTCGCTTTAATGAGATGAAAAAATATATAGGGGGAATTTCTTATAAAACACTGAGCTCTGCCCTAAAGGAACTTGAGGCTGACCGTCTTGTGCATAGAGAAGAATACCCACAGATTCCGCCGAAAGTAGAGTATAGTTTAACAGAAAGAGGGAAATCCCTCATTCCAATTTTAGACGGAATGTGTGAGTGGGGCAATAAAAACAGGCTTTAAGGATATTACTCTCAGCAAAGATTGGAATTTTTTATTACAATTATAACCTCATTATTTGTTAAACAATAAGGTTATAATTGGCAATAAACTTCCAATAACTGCAAGCATTAAATATTTCTTTTCTTTATCTTGAGAAAAATAGTATCCTAATGCACCGCCGATTGAAAGTAAGGCAGGTGAAATTACAGCAAGTATTTTAGGGAATTTATTTGATGGATTTCCTGAAAGATCTATCTGTACCGTTACTATTTCCGGTAATACCATATAACAATAAATACCTAAGACAATTGATACGGTAACTATCATTCCTGATATAATTTTTTTATTCATTTTAATTCCTCCTACATATTATTTTCAAATTTGGAACGCCAGTACAATGCATATATATGTAACGTAATATAAATTGCCGCTATACTGATGACTACAAATTTATCTATAGCCATAAGAGAAAAAATAATAAGCATTGCAGCAAACAAATAAATCATTAAATCATAGGCTTTTGCTTTTGCTTTATCGGAAATCAAAATATTTCGTTCATCATTTTTATCAATTTTAATTTGTCTTTCCCAATCATCATAATCCTTTATAGAAATATGTCTTACCACATTTCCTATGAAATGCCCCAAAATTCCGCAACCAAAAGCCACAAATATATATGGAATTGCAGTAATTGTTTTATCTGTACTTATAATATTTTTATGTAGATAAAAACCTGTTGCTACTAAGACTATACCTACCGCTATGAAAATATAATCTTTGAGAACATTTTTATTTTTTTTCATTGTCTTCAACCTCCTGCTATTATATTGTCATATTCTTTATTTACCTTTTATACAGGTTAGACTATGCTGTTTTAAGATGATGTGGATTGGTTCATTCCTCGTATATAAAAATATCTTCAATTTTTAAATCAAAAAACCTGGCAATTTTGAAAGCCAAAAGAATAGAAGGATTATACCTGCCATTTTCAAGGGACCCGATTGTCTGTCTTGACACTTCAAGTTCCAAGGCTAACTCTTCCTGTTTAATGCCTTTCATTTTGCGAAGTTCTTCTAATCTATTTTTCACAAATATCCTCACCTTCTTTCAGCGATGTAAAGTATACTTTCCATAAGTATATCATACAGAGGCACATATGTCAAGTTTGCTTTCCATTAAAACAATATAATTAAAATTATAAATCAATAATGCATATATCTTTAAGATTATCCCGTTTTCCTGTTAATACATCTATTGCTACTTTTGATTTATCAATTCCTATAACATATCTATTATTATCAATTCCGGCACTCAAAAAACTGGATGAACCACAAAAACAATCCATTATAATTGATTTTTCATTTGATGATTGCTGAATTATCATAGATAACATTTCATAATTTTTTTCTGTTGGATATATTGGGTACTGCGGATCTTTATAATTTTTCCAAATATCTTGAATTTTTTTTCCTTTATGTTCATCTGAAAATTTCTTAATCCTGGGAATACCATTTTTAGACCATTCTATCAAATTGTTATTATCCAGTTCTTCTAGTTCATTAGGACTGCATCTCCAATGTCTCCCTTTAGGTGGCAACATTCCTTTCCATTCTTTTCCGGTATCCCCATTTTTTGTTTCTCCAGGTGCATGACAAGGTACGGTTGTGTAGTGGCGACCGTTTTTATCTGATTTTGGAAAAGATTTCTTTATTTCTTCTATTGTAAGTGGTACTAACACATTATTAAAAATATTTTTTTGTGGAACTTTTGAGTAAACATATAGAACATCTTTTTCATTACCATAAGCTTTTCTTTTGAAATTCTTGGGGTTAGATTTTACTCTTGTAATATCATTAACAAAATTATCAATTCCAAAAATTTCATCCAAAATTATCTTAATATAATGTCCAACTTTACAATCAATATGAAAATATAAAGTACCTTTATCGCTTAGTAGTTTTCTTATAACAACAATTCGTTCTCTTATAAATTCCAGATAGTCCTCAAAAGACATTTTATCACTATAAGCAACTATATCATTTTTAGAGGCACTAACAGTTGAAGTGTTGTATTCACTATAATAAAAATCGGAATTTGTATTAAATGGCGGATCTATATACACTAAGTCTATTTTATTTTCGAATTCGTCCAATAAAGAAATCATCACATCAAAATTATCTCCATGTATAAAGATACCTGTATTATTTTCTTTATTAATAAAAATTTTATTCCCTCTTTTTTGCTGTATTAAATTTTCTATTTCATCCAGAGCCTTTTTGTTATCGTAATAAAGCTTTATCATGAGCGACTCCTTATAATAGTAATTATAAGACGTTAAACTTTTTGTGTCTATAGTTATATACTACCCCCTATCATATCATTCCTGTTTATCATATCTGCACATAATAAGCCTGTTGTTCATAAGATAAACAACCGGTATAAAGATTTTAAATATACCCCTGATCTTTTTTTCTAATTCCTTTGTAAAGTTGATATATCCCGTTTGCTTTAATTTCGGATTTAAGGAAATAAGCTCCTTGCCGTTTGTTACTCCGAAATAATATTCCGAGTTTGTCCGTTTTACCGATTTATTTGTTTTTGCTTTATTGACAAGCCTTGTTGAGAGGCAATCAAGATATAAATCAAAGGAGTCGAAGTTATCTGTAAGTATATTTAAAAACTCTTTAACCTGCTCCGGATGAAAATACATTATAACACCTTCGGAAATTATCAAAAGCTTTTCTCCATTTGTACATATTTCCTTTGTCCAGCTTGCATCAAGGGCGGATTTTTTAATAAATTTTATTCTCTCATTCTCATTAAAAAATTTTTTTCTTATTTCTATAACTTCAGGGAAATCCACATCATACCAGTGTATTTTTCCGTTATCAATTCTTGTCAAACGTGTATCCAGACCTGAACCTATGGAAACTATATGGCAGGCAGGGTATTTTTCTATAAATTTTTTAATCTCATCATCTATTACTTTAGCTCTTGCCACAATCCCCAAGTGTGCCATCTTATCCTCCGAAAATGATGTAAAATCATAATCTATCATATTTACCATTTCTGCCGATTTTTTATCATTCAATATCGGTTTTTCAGCAGAATAATCTCTTGCTCTGGCATCAAGTGTTATAAGCATTGTTTCCATAACGCCTTCAAGTTTAATTTTCATTGCATCTTCTCCTTTGACTTTAGTTATGTATTACTAACCTATAGTTGTAAAGCTTCTTTGCTCAAAAATTATACTTTTACTTCAGGTATATATCAACATAAATTTTTAATAAGACTTTTTTAATAAAAAACTGCCTTTGGAAAATTTTTATTTCCAAAGGCAGTTTTTGTCTGTTAAAAAGTATATTTACTATCCGGCGAATACTATACCTTCAAATAACTGGTTTATATCCACTCCGCCGACCTTTGTTTTATAATATTCTTCGTCTTTGTTAATGGTAATCCTGTAGAGAGGACCTTTATAATCTTTAAGTGATGTATTTTTAACAGAGAAGTATTTATCAAAGCTGCCGTCTCCATTGTCTGTTTTTGTAATGTTTACGTCATTTTCATCTATTATTCTCACATCAACCCAGTTTTCGCCATCGCTGTATAGAAAAAGCAGATAAGAGTTTTCGGGTATAACTGCAGATTTTTTGACATTTCCTTTTTCGTCAACTTCCTCACATTTAACATCTTTTAAGGTGTGCAGAACATGATTGCTTGTAACCTTGTAGCGATCTTCATTAGATTCAGGGCGACCATTTTTTCCTACATACCATTCCTTTGCTGCAAAGAAAGTACTTAACAGCTGTGCCGATATTGAAGCCTGAAATGACTGCGTATCTGTAAAAGTTTCTTCCAGCCATGTATAAGTGTTTCCGTCTTCCGACCAGTAGGTTGTTATAGATGCCAAACCGATATAAAAGGTGTCATCTGTCATATCATAATTCATAGTCGAAAGATCTACTACTGAGAGAGCTTCATAGTCTCCCTCCTGTTCCAAAAATAAATACATATAATATTTTCCGTCTTTTTTTATAACATAAGTTGAACCGTCATATCCATAGATTCTTACACTTTTTTTATCTCCTGCAAAGACTTCCATGCCGGTGAAGTAGATATCATTATCTTCATACACTTTTTCTTTTAAATTCTTAACACGCACCGGCTCTCTTTTTCCTTCATTGTTTATATCCAGATCTATAACCATATCTTCCGTTAGTAAAGGAAAAACGTAATCTTTTTCTTTATTGACATACTTGTCGTTAAACATATCTTTTGCCTGATCAAAATATACAGTAATGATTTGAACTCCTGATGCGTATGCACCTAAGGTGTATGTATTAAAATACACGCTGACTCCTTCCGCATTGACCGTCCATACAAGATCCTTGTAGTTACTGTCCTGCATATCTTTTACATACTCTGAAGGCATTGTCAAATTATCGTCAGGATAATTCTCCTTTATTTTATTATCTGCCAAACCAAAGAAAGCAGAGGTATCTTTTACAACATCTGTAAACTTAATTTCTTCTCCCGTGTTAGTATCATAATTATGTGAACTGTATTGATATCCGGGATGCACTCCACCGTAGTCCGCAACACGGTAATCAAGTATGCTGACTATGTTTTTGTCAGATCTTATTACATAGACATCAGTTTCATCGCTAAGCATAGGATGATTGTAAAAATATGACGGACTATCTTTTTTAAGATCTTCACAACAGGCAGCCATTTCTTCACGAGCCTTGGCAATATTTGCATCCGCTTCTTCGTTATATTTATCAAGTGCCTTAGCAAGAGGTTTGAATTCTTCTGAATCGTTCTTTAAGCACAGGTGAGAAATTTCCGAGATATACAGATAATGATCACTGTTTTTATCTACATAGATTTGACTTGTCTTCTCCAGAATAATATGAGGGACTTCCGACACCTGTTTTACTTCTTCTTTATCTTCACTGTTTTTCGATTTTTCACGTTTTTTTGTTTCCTTTTTGTTTTCCTTGTTACTTTCCTTTTCACTATTTTGTGAGGCATTTGTCGTATCCGTAGTATTTGTATTATCCGATTTTACACAAGCGGCAGATACAAGCATAAGCAGACCTATGGCTACCGAAATTAATAAGCTTCTTTTATATCTCATGTTTACCCTCCTTAAATTTTAAAAGACTTTTAAAGCTTTTTTTATTTTTGTAATAGTAGCCCGAGATTATTATTTTGTCCCCCTTAAAGCTATCCGTTTTACCGGGATTTCCCCAATATTATCTATCGGATAATAGGGGATTTACAGTTCTGTTTTGCTATTGTTTTGCATTAAAGTGCAGTATCTGAGCATAAGCTTCATAGAATTTACAGATAACTTGCTGTAAATGTTTTGGTTATGGTATCTTAAAGTACTCTCTTTTATATTTGCTATTTCTAAAATTTCTTTTGCGGTATGCCCTTTCCTGTACAAATCAAATATCTTTTTTTCAGTTTTTGTCAGTGTACTTATTCCCTCTAAAAAGCTTTTGAAATTATCGGGATCTATTTCTTTTTTTCTGTCATATTCAAGTCGTTTGACTTCCTGCTTTAAAGCAAGTATTTCTTCACTATATGCTTTTTGCTTTTTTTCATTCTCCGTTTTTAAAAAAGCAAAAAAGTCTTTTATTTCCTGCGGCAGATTCTCATTTTCTTCTTCCGATTGTCCTTTTTTAAATCTTTCTATGCTTATAAGTAATTCTTTAATACAGCTATTACTTAAAAAAAAGGAACTTACAATTATAAAGAGTATTATAAGACAGAGTAAAGCCGAGATTTTTATTATATTTCGGCAGGTTTCAGCTTTATATTCTTTCCTGCTTATCATTACATATAATCTGCATGAACCGGATTTGTCAAATAAAGAGATATCTTTTGAGTTGCCGACATTATCAATATTATTTCCTTTATACGAATAGAGATTTTTTGAGATTTTTTGACTTATAAAATTCATGTTCCGATCATTATAAGATTCTTTGCCGCTTTTTAGGTCTATCGCCGGACTAATGTCCTGTTCACCTGTTTCATTAAGTGCATTTTTTGAAAACAGCAATATCGTATATGATTTTAAGTCCGTGTTTTGAATGTATTTATCCTGAAAAAAGCTTTCGTCTATTTCATATCCGCAGATACCATATATTTTTCCGTCATTTCCATAAATTTTCCAAAGTAAAAATACATTTTTATCTGATATGATAAGCTCTCTGGTTTTATCTCCTGCTTTAAATTCATCAAAAATTCTTTCATCAAAGTCAGTTTTTAGGATACTGTTTGATATACTATATTCAGTTTGATACGCATTTTCAGAGCTTTTATAAAAAAACTCTTTATTTTCAAGCGATGTATTAAGTATAATAAAAAAGGCTGAGCATTCATTACGGAACATTTCCGGTTTAAGTGCAAGTGAAAGTCTTTTTTTCAGCTTCTCCATATTTTCCTTTGACATCTTAAGATCATCAAAGCTCAGGTTTTCGTCAGAAAGAAACTCCTCTATAATCACCCGTGATTCAACTGCCGTACCATCGCCTATACCGGACAATGTTTCAAAATGCAGTTTAAGCTGAAGCTCATATATATCCATCAGTGCATTAACCGAATTGACGGTTCTGTTTTCTGCGTATTTAAAACTGAAAAATAATCCCGAAAATGATATAAGCATGGTTAATGCTGCAAGTCCGAGCATATTAAAAAACAACTTCTTGCGTAAAGATTTTAACGAAAACAGTGTTTTTATAGAAATCAATTTCATATCACTTCCTCACTTAATAAAATTGGTATGTCTTTTGAAAATTATACTGCTTAAAGGATATTTTTGCTACACATTTTAAAAGATATATTCTGCATCTTGTCCATTTGTAAGTAAAATGGTAAACTCATACTGCAAATAAATTATATGCCATATAGTTTTAGGATTTTCTAATATATCAGAATCATAATACACTGTGGCTGAATGGAGAATTAAATGTCTGATAAAAAGCTTCAGAGACTGCCTGCCGAGCAGTTATTTAAAAATGAGATAGATGCACTTATAAATGATGAAAAATATCCGGTACCTTCCGGTTGGAGGATGTCGCCCAGATCGGTGCTTAAATATATATGTGGCGGAAGAGCGGGAAATGTTGATATAGTACCCAAGTATATAGGTAATGAAAGGCTTGTAGAGATAGCGGTTGCAACACTTGTTACCGACAGGGCTCTGCTTCTTATAGGTGAACCAGGTACTGCAAAATCATGGCTTTCAGAGCACCTCAGTGCAGCTATAAACGGGGATTCTACAAGGGTGGTACAGGGAACTGCAGGTACTACCGAGGAACAGATACGATATTCATGGAATTACGCAATGCTTATAGCAGTCGGTCCTTCAAAGGAGGCTATGGTACCGAGCCCTGTATATCGTGCTATGGAACAGGGGGCGATAGCAAGAATTGAAGAGATATCACGATGTGCTTCGGAAGTACAGGATGCTCTTATATCACTTTTATCTGAAAAAAGGATATCAGTGCCTGAACTTAATATAGAGATACCGGCACAGAAGGGATTTTCAATAATTGCAACCGCAAATACAAGAGATAAAGGTGTAAACGAGATGTCCGCCGCATTGAAAAGACGTTTTAATATAGTAGTGCTTCCAAGCCCTGCAAGCATAGAGGCTGAGATGGATATAGTAAGAACAAGGATAGATCAGCTTGCAGGAAGCCTTGATTTAAATGCAAAGCTTCCAAAGGATGAGGTGCTTAAAAAGGTATGTACTATATTCAGGGAATTAAGGCAGGGAGAGACTCTTGATAGAAAGCAGAAATTAAAGACAACCACAGGCGTGCTCTCGACCGCTGAAGCCATATCACTGCTTGCAAACAGTATGGCACTTGCCGGAAGCTTCGGGGACGGTACTATATCCGACAGGGATCTTGCGGCAGCTTTGCAGGGTGCGGTTGTAAAAGAAGAAGGCAAGGATTCAAAGGTATGGGAAGAGTATCTTGAAAATATAATGAAAAAAAGAGGCTCGGGCTGGCTCTCGCTTTATAAGGAATGTAGAGAGCTTAATGATGTATAACTTAGTATGAAAAATCTATATGTCGGAGTCTTTGAATTTACAGAAAATTTTAATAAACTCAATGTGTACAGCTGTTATATAGCTGTTATATAGCGATACAAATACATCTAAACAGGAATATTTAAACCTATGAAAAAAATACAGGATAATCGGGATATAATAAAAAACTGTAATTTATCTCCAAGCTCTGATAAAGCAAAGCCTCATGTATTTGGGATAAGGCACCTCTCACCGGCAGGTGCTTATTATCTTAGAAAATATCTTGACAGAATAAAGCCTAAGCTTGTACTGATTGAAGGTCCCTCCGATTTTAGCAGTTTAATCCCTGAACTTGGCAGTAAAAAAGTAAAGCCGCCTGTGGCAATTATGGCATATACTTCACAACCGCCTGTAAGAACTATACTTTATCCGTTTGCAGTATATTCGCCGGAATACCAGGCGATGGTATGGTCGGTTGAAAATAATGTAAAGTGCAGTTTTTGTGATCTGCCTTCATCAATCTTTTTAGGGATTGAAAAATCAAAGCAGGATAATTTGAATAAAGAGTCGGGTATGGAGCCGGTGTCCGAATCTTTAAATGAATATGTGCACAGGCGGCTTGACGAACTTTCTACAGACGGCAGCAATGAGGTTTTTTGGGAAAGAACGATGGAGCAGGCTGCATCCGAGGAGGCATATATGGAGGGGGCGGCAGCTTTCGGCAATAACTTAAGGCAGCTTACCCTTTCAAATACCATAGATGATGCAAGGAATATAGTCAGGGAATCATATATGCTTCGTACAGTCTGCAATGCTTTAGAAGACGGTATAGAACCGCATGAGATAGTGATGGTTGTAGGGGCCTTTCATATACAGGGTATACTTTCCGATTGTATGCCTATGGAGGACAGTGAATTTAAAATACTTTCAAAGCTTGAAAGCAGTATAACCCTGATGCCATATTCATATTTCAGGCTGTCAGAGCGTTCAGGTTATGGTGCAGGAAATAAAGCGCCGGCATACTATGAATTGTTGTGGGAAGGATTAAATCGTTGTGAACCTGATTATGCTCCTGCAAAATACTTTGCGGCTTTAGGAGCATTTTTAAGAGAGCACGGTTCGCATGTTTCTTCAGCGGAAATTATAGAAGCAATACGACTTTCACATGCACTTGCAAAAATGCATGGAGGCAGCATACCCACTTTAAGGGATATAAAGGATGCGGTAGTTACATGTATAGGTCATGGGAATTTTTCAGAGATAGTGCTTGCAGTGGCTGATACCGATATAGGCACGATGATAGGCGAAATACCTGAAGGACTTAGTTCAACCTCTATACAGTCCGATTTTAACAGGAAATTAAAGGAGCTTAGACTTGAAAAGTATAAAACTCTCGTTTCACAGGAGCTGAGTCTTGATCTGCGTGAGAATCTGAGGGTAAAATCAAAAGAGGCGGCTTTTATAGACCTTGAACGTTCATTTTTTTTGCATAAATTAAGGCTGCTTAATATAGGATTTGCAAAAGTCCGTGAAGTAAAGCAGGAAAAGGCGACATGGGCAGAGCATTGGCTGCTTCAGTGGAGCCCCGAGTCCGAGATAAGGATAGTTGAAGCGGTGCTTAAAGGAGATACTGTAGAGCTTGCCGCAGCTTTTGAGATAAATGAGAGATTAAAGGAGGCTTCAAGTATATCGGAGCTGGCAGTACTGGTAAATGAAGCCTTTTACTGTGGTATGTCTAAAAGTCTTGAAAGTGCATTAAATGTGCTTCAAAAAACTGCCATTGATGCAGCCGCAGTTGATGAAATAGCAAAAACCGCAGCCGCACTTTCACCGGCGATTTTATACGGGGATATCAGAAAACTTGACAAAACTCCCATAGAGCCTATACTTTCACAGTTGTTTTTAAGGGCATGCCTTATACTTCCGGGTGAATGTACCTGTGATGATGAAGCGGCAAAAGTTATGGCAGATGCAATTATAACACTCCATTCAGTTTGCATAGAACATGATTTTCTTGATAATGCAAGATGGAAAAAGACACTTTTTGAGATTTCGTCAAGAGATGATTTAAATACCAGACTTTCAGGTCTTTCAGCAGCGATATTACTTGAAATGGGCAGTATGGATAAGGAGGAGCTTGGAATTGAGGTTGAAAGAAGGCTTTCAAAGGGGATTCCGGCAGAGCTTGGAGCTTCATGGTTTGAAGGACTTGCAATGAAAAATCGTTATGCCCTTATCGCCAGACTTAGTTTATGGGAAAAATTAAGTTCATATCTTGATACACTTGATGATGATGAATTCAAACGTTCTCTTGTTTTTTTAAGGCGTGCTTTTGCAGATTTTTCTTCTGAAGAAAAATACAAGATAGCGGAAAATCTCGGTGAGATCTGGGATATAAATCCTGTCCGGACGGCAGAGACACTGAATTCCATATTAAAACCGAAAGAGCTTGAGGACATATCAGGGCTTGATGATTTTGACTTTGGAGATATATAGCTAAATATGCTGCCTGTATCTGACGGCTGTGAAAAGGATGTATAATATATGGATTATACAGACAAGGTGTGAAAACCGCAGACTCCAGGGAGAATACCAACCGTGAAAGGAATTTGTAATTTATGGATTATAAAGACAGGATAAGGCGATGGAGGCTTATTCTAGGAGAAGAAAGTCATAAAGAGTTTGAAAGCATGGGAGATTTTAGAGGTGATATATTGACTGATGAGCAGTATCTCATGGATCAGGCTCTTGATGCGATATATAATAAAGAAAAAAGCTTTATGGGCGGAAGCACAAGAGGTGCCGGCAAGGGAGCTTCAAAACCTTATATAAGCAGATGGCTTGGAGATGTTCGCAGCTTATTTGACAAAGAAATTGTAAAGATAATACAGACTGATGCTATGGAACGGTGCGGATTGAAGCAGCTTATATTTGAGCCTGAAATTCTTGAACAGGTTGAACCTGATATAAATCTTGCCTCCACTATAATGCTTTTAAAGGACCAGGTGCCTAAACAAAGCAAGGACAGTGTAAGGGAGTTTATGAAAAAAATAGTTGAGCAGATTAATAAACTTCTGGCTGACGATATAAGGCGTGCAGTAACTGCAGCGCTTAATAAAAAACGCCATTCTCCTATACCTTCTGCCTCGGCACTTGACTTTAAGACAACCATAAGACATGGAATTAAAAATTACAACAGGGATCTCAAAAAAATTGTACCTGAGCACTACTATTTTTTTGAAAGGAGTACGCAGACCTCTGCAAATAAATTTACTGTAATTCTGGATGTTGACCAGAGCGGCTCTATGGGAGAATCGGTGATTTATTCATCAATAATGAGCTGTATACTGGCAGGAATGAATTCACTTAATACAAAGATAGTGGCATTTGACACTGAAGTTGTTGATTTAAGTGAAAAAACCGAAGATCCTGTAGATCTTTTATTCGGTTTTCAGCTTGGCGGCGGAACCGATATAAATAAATCGCTTGCCTACTGCAGCAGGTATATTGAAAATCCTAAAAAAACTTTATTTTTTTTAATTTCCGATCTTATGGAGGGCGGCAACCGTGCAGGCATGCTTAGGAGGCTTAAGGATATGAAAGATTCACAGGTTATGGTAGTATGTCTGCTTGCAATAGCTGACGGCGGAAAGCCTTATTATGATGCACAGATGGCAGGACGTATATCATCACTCGGTATCCCGTGCTTTGCATGTAATCCTCAGAAGCTGCCGCAGCTTCTTGAAAGGGTATTTAAAGGGCATGATCTCGCAGAATTTACAAAGGAATTTGAAAGTGCGAAGTAGGTCATCGCCGTTATTTGTAGCAGTTTCTGCTGTCTTTAAACTGCTTTTTTTATGACACGCTCTTTAATTGTTTAATAAAGATGTAGAATTAATACATATAAAAAATGAAAAATTATAAATATAAAGTGAATAAATATAACATACATATAAAATATAATGAGGTATAAAATACGAGGAGATTTTATAATTAAGAAAAAACATAACAAGGTCTGTATTAGTTATACAGACCTTGTTTAAAAGACTTTATTAATTTAGAAAATATTCTTATTCTATATTTTCTGCAGTCTTATATATATTTTTTTAATGATTAAAAAACATAATATAAGCGGCAGGATATATTAATATACCCCTTTCAGTGCATTATTATTTACAACTATTTTATCGGCATATGCCTGAGGCGGATCGCTTAATGTCAGTTCTCCCGAATAATAAAGTGTAACGGCACTTTTTTTCTTAATTGAACTTAATTCTATATTTTCACCGTTTTCATTTTCAACTACAACATTATTATCAAGGTTTGCGATAAGGGTACTTCCGTCCGAAAGACGCAGCTTTGCACTTTTAGATGCATTATTCAGGCTGCTTTGTATCTCGCCTGTAACTGCCGACACACCCTTCGGAAGAAATACTACTTCACTTGCTATATAATTTGCGGGATATATTGCAGGCATTTCGGCAGGAGAGGTTACAACTATTTCACTGCCTATATAATCATCTGTGATTTTATCTATAACTCCGCCGTACATTGATTTTAATTTTGCGTTTTTAGTTGTTACATATGATATATCATTGCCGTCTTTAGCGGTTATAACCCCGTTTGCATCAACGGACTGTATCACCATGCCGGCAGTCTGGACATTGTTTGACTTGCCGATACCTACTTTTACATTTGATGAAGCTTTTTTCTTGGAGGTTTTCCCCTTTTTTGCTACAGCAAAATAACCCGTATTTTTTCCGTTTGTTGCTGCCAGAGCGGTATTTGCAGCGCCGCTATATGCTGCTGCCGTAATTGCGGATATTATACTGAATGTACAACATCCAAGTAAAAATTTCTTTTTCATAAAAATTAATCTTCTCCTTTACTGTGTATTTAAAATATATCTTCCCAGTTTCTCCCAGATTAATTATCATTTTAACCATTTTCATTCTAACATACTTACAAAATACATGCAAGGCGGGTTTTAAGCCTGAAAGTCCGAAAAACCTTTTAAATAAAGGGGTTTATAGATATGTTAATCTTTGCTTACAATCTTATGTCATAAATCTAAAGTATTTATTTTACAGATTTAATATAAAATATTTTATATTAATATTTACATATCTGGATTTTATTTATATTAAGCGGTATAATTAAACAACCGGGCATTATGGACATGAAATTATTAAACTGTCGTATATAATGGCGTAGGTGTCAAAAGTATTTGACACCTATTGATACAGGATTGCTACAGCTTCGCTT